>ERZ1027013.244-NODE-244-length-23010-cov-13.120932_pt1 | contig 23010 bp, 24 predicted proteins | sample MGYA00519446_ERZ1027013 | MGnify/ENA primary metagenome ERZ1027013 (study PRJEB26926, sample SAMN06164699) | human gut metagenome | biome: ENVO:00009003; feature: ENVO:2100002; material: ENVO:00002003 | host: Homo sapiens | place: USA | collected 2012 ... | reverse complement strand
GATCTACACTTATGCGATCGTCGGCAGCGTCAGATGTGTATAAGAGACAGCTTGTCAATAGTTAAATTCATTTTTCCGCGTATATTTGAGCTTGAATCATTTAGCTGGTCGCACGCCGCAAGACCTCTGTATATTTTATTCTCAAGGTCACTGCATTCGCCGAGTTCAAAGGTAATTCTGTCGTCATACACGATATAGTTATGGCTTGAATCAACGCTGCTGATTGCCGTTGCCTCTGTCATTCCCGTGCTTTTAACAGCCTGAGCAAGCAAGTTTAAGTTTTCAGATATTTTTTCATCTTCAAAAACAATCGTTTCGCCAGCCTTTGCGGTTTTTACTGCTGTATCCGTAATAGCTATGCACCCTGCCGGAATTTGAGCGGCATTGCTTTCAAGCACTTTGAAATTATCATCAAGCAATATATATGTTTTATCACTGTTTTGATAATAATATGAAACCACGGCATCTGTAATTGTAAGTTCAATAGTTGATGGCAGTTTCTTTTTAACTTTTACTGAATATATGTAAGGAAGCGTTTTAGTAAGCTCTTTTTCAACATCCTGCGAATTTATCAGGAAAAGATTTTCTCCTATATCTATTGTTGAATCATTTTTTATTTCATCGCTTGAATAAATACCGCTTCCGCTAATTGTTATTTCCTGAGTTTTGAAAAACACTGTAAGAGAAAGCGTTGCCCCTACTGCAAGCAAAGCGAGCAAAAGGCAAATGGACAGCAGCGCTTTTCTTACGCTGTTTTTCAGCCTTCTTTTTTTATTTTGCCTGCGTCTGTTTTGATTTGAGGACTTTACCCTGCCCGTTTTTCTCTTTACCTCGCCGTTATCCGAATATATCTTAGGAGGTTCAAGATCAACGGGCTCAAATCTTGTTGTATAGCCCTTTGACGAAATATTACGCTTTCTTCGTTTATCATTCTTCATTTTCTGTCCTCTTAATTATAGCTCCTATATCTTTAAGGCTGTTTTCAATGCTCTCATATCCTCTGTCTATATGATAAACATTTCCTATTGTAGAAACACCCTGCGCCGCAAGAGCGGCAACCACGAGCGCCGCACCGCCCCGCAAATCAGTTGAATAGACATTTGCGCCGTAAAGATTTTTAACGCCGTTTACAACCGCAATTCTGTCATTGACGGAAATATCAGCGCCGAAGCGTTTAAGCTCACTTATGTGCTTATATCTGCCGTCAAACACACTTTCATTGAAAACAGTTGTGCCGTTCGCTTTGGAAAGAGCGGCCATAAGAACGGACTGGCAGTCCGTAGGAAAACCGGGATAAGGCATTGTCTTTATGTTCTTAACACGCTTTATCCGCTTTGGTGAAACCAATTTAAGATTGTTGCCCGAAAGATAAATTTTGCATCCCATTTCATTAAACACAGGGATAACGGGAACAAGATGAGACGGGCGTATATCTTTTAATACAAGCTCTTTCGCCTGAAGTGCGCCTATACTCATATATGTTGCGGCAACGATTCTGTCGGGAATAATAGTATGTGAACAGGGATAAAGGGATTCTACGCCCTCTATTTCAACTGTGCCTTCCCCTGCCCCGAAAATTTTTGCGCCGCAGGAGTTAAGGAAATTTGCAAGATCTGAAATTTCAGGCTCTCTCGCCGCATTTATAATAGTTGTTTTTCCCTTTGAAAGCACTGCGGAAATTATTATATTTTCCGTTGCGCCAACACTTGGGAAATTAAGAAAAATCTTTGAGCCGTGTAGTCTTGTTGCCTTGCAGTAAATACAGCTTCCGTTTTCCGTTATCTGTGCACCGAGTTTTCTGAGGGCGTTCAAATGCAGGTCTATCGGTCTCACTCCGATGTCGCACCCGCCCGGAGGGCAAAGCGAAGCTTCTGTGCATCTTGCGATGAGTGAACCGAGGAATATTATTGAAGAGCGCATCTCCCTCATAAGCTCTTCAGGTATATCGTCATTTATAATATCGGTTGTATCTACTGTAAGAGTATTATTTTCACGAAGTACTTTCGCTCCGAGATGGCGAAGTATTTTGACAGACGCGTCAACATCGGAAAGCCGAGGAACATTATGTAACACTGTTTCCCCTTTAACAAGGAGAGTTGACGCCAATATGGGAAGCACGGCATTTTTAGAACCGTGAACTTTGATTTCTCCGCCGAGGGGCTGTGAGCCCGTAACTGTTAATTTTTCCAAAAAAGCCACCTACCTGCATAGTCTTTTTTATCCTATGCAAAAGCGGCTTTATTTGCTATTTTATTTTTTCGCAAGCGAAACTATAATCTTCGCAATTCTTTCTCTTGCGTCCGTTATAGCCATATTCTTTGCGTTCTTTTCAATGGCGTGAAGTTCATCTTCATTTGAAAGAACTTCGTCAATAACTGTTCTAAGTCTCTCAGATGAAAGCTCTTTTTCTTCGATAATTCTTGCGGCATTTCTTTTAACAAGCGCCATTGCATTGTGAAACTGATGATTTTCAGCAACATACGGACTTGGTATAAGAACAGACGCCTTACCGAGTGCCTCGATCTCTGATAGTGACGAAGCGCCTGCCCTGCCGATAACAAGGTCTGCCGCTGCCATACATTCATCCATATTATCAATATACTGTCTGACCTCAACCGTACCCTTTTTACCGTTTTCGAAGCCTGCGTTTTCAAACTTTTTAAGGTAATCCGTGCCGTTTGTACCGACAGAATGTATATGATAATATTTTTGATTTTCAGAGTTTTCAACAAGTATATCAAACATTGCCTCGTTAATAGGAGCGGCGCCGAGAGAACCGCCGAAAGAAAGAACAAGCGGCTTATCCTTAACACCGAGCTTTGCACGGGCAAAGTCTCTGTCTGCTTTTAAAATTTCCCCTCTAACGGGCAAGCCTGTGACAACGGGTGTGTTTTTACAGTCAAGTCTGTCTTTAGCGTCCTCAACCGTGAGCATAACCTTGTCAGCCTGTTTTGCAAGCGTTTTATTAGTAATACCCGGATATGCGTTTTGCTCGTGAATACAGGTGGGGATTTTCATTGCCGCCGCCTTTTCAAGCACAGGACCCGAAACATAACCGCCGAATCCAACGCATACGTCAGGTTTAAATTCATTGAGAATTTTTTTGCATTCACCCTGCGACTTTAAAAGTTGCGCAACCGTCTTCACATTATGAGCGATTGCAGATGGCGAAAACGAACGGCGAAAACCGCTTATTTCAATAGTCTTGAAATCAAAACCCGCATTAGGAACAAGGCGAGATTCCATATGGTCTTTTGTGCCCACAAACAATATTTCTGAATCGGGATAATTTTCTTTAATATATGAGGCAACTGCAAGAGCAGGATTGATATGACCCGCTGTGCCCCCTGTTGCAAAAAGAATTTTCATATAATTCTCCGTTATATCATCCGACGGATATATCCGCCTTTTTTTGATTTGCTTTTCTTGAAACCGCAAGGACTACTCCCATTTCAAACAGCAGCATCATCAACGCCGTACCGCCGTAACTGAAAAACGGAAGTGAAATACCTGTGTTGGGGATTGAGTCCGTTACAACAAGAATATTCAGCGCAACCTGAATACCAAGCTGCGTCATTATACCTATAACCGTTAAAGACGCAAATTTATCGTTTATACGAAGCGCAATTATAAAGCCCCTTATAATCAGAGCGGCAAAAAGAACGATAATAATAACTGCGCCGATAAAGCCGAGTTCTTCGCAGACAATTGAAAAAATAAAGTCATTCTGCGGTTCAGATACATAAAGGTATTTTTGCTTTGAATTGCCGAGACCAACGCCGAAAAGTCCACCCGAACCTATTGCATAAAGCGAATTGTTAGGCTGCCATCTTGCGCCGAGCGGCTCATAATCTTTATCAGTGAATGCAATCAACTTTTCCTGAATGTAATTCGGCAGTATCTCCGGCATGAACAGGACGACAATCGCAACGGCGACAACTAGACCTAGACCCACCATAAATATTTTTTTATTCGAACCGCCTGCAAACATAAGTGAAATTCCGATTACGCCAACTATAATCGTGCCTGACAAATGGTTTTCAAGCATAATGAGTATGCAGTAAAGACCTATAATCGCCGCGGGAATCGCAATTCCGAACTTAAATGTATTCATTTTCTTTGCAAACATACTTATATATGTCGCAAGCGTTGTTATAAGCGTGAATTTCGCTATATCGGATGGCTGAAACTGAAACGGGAGGCCAGGAAGTTTTATATATCGTCTGAATGCTTCGCCTTCGTCTGTTGCTACATTTGTATGGAAAAACAGTACAAGCACAAGCAGAAATATTGATACGCCAAACAAATACGGAGCAAGCGCTTTGAAAATCTTATAGTTGATTTTAGAAACTATTAAAAGCGCAATCACGCCGACCACAGCAAAAATAAGCTGTCTTGAAAAATAATGATATGAATTTTCATATTTGAAATATGAGTAAGGATATGAAGCTGAAAAAAGCATTACAAGCCCAACAGAGAGAATTATAATTGTGAGCGCAAAAAACGGAACATCAAATCCGCCTGTTACAAAAATATCGGATTTTTTAATTCCTGCAAAGCTTTTTTCAGGCTTTATAATATTTGTTTCAGGGTATGCGGTGCTTGAGCTTCTTCGCCTTGCACCCGCAGCGTTTTTACCGAAAGCTATTCTTTTTTTATTATTGGCAGATGCCTCATTTCGTCTGTAATCAACAGGCGGCGTTAATCCTTCGGGCATTACGCTCTTCCTTTCAAAAATCGTTTAATTATATTATTGTACTTTATCGCCGAAATATATCAGAATCAACGCAACGGCACAGCCTATTGCATTAACGATTGAAAATACGGCGCATATTTTCTTTTCTTTCCAACCACACATTTCAAAATGATGATGAATCGGTGCCATTTTGAAAACTCGTTTTCCGTGAGTGATTTTGAAATAGCCTATCTGAATAATATCGCTCATTGTTTCGCAAACATACACAATTCCTATCGGCAAAAGCAAAATGGGACATTTGATTGCAAATCCGAGAGCGGCAACCATTCCGCCGAGAAACAGCGAGCCTGTATCACCCATAAATGTTTTTGCAGGGTTCCAGTTCCAGCAAAGGAAACCGCACACACCGCCAAGAAGAGCAGCGGCTAAAATTCCAAGTCCTGCAAAGCTTTTCATAAATGCGATTATAATAAATGTTACGGCAACTGTTGCAGTTACGCTTGAACACAAGCCGTCAATACCGTCTGTAAGGTTTACTGAGTTAACACAGCCGTAAATTATAACGATTGACAGCGCCCAGAAAATCAAACCTGTAAAGAAATTTTTTGAAAAGTCAACAGTTCCGACAAACGGAATGTACCAAACGGTGTTTTTGGAAAGCCAGAGAGTTATAACATAGCCGATACACATAATGAGCTGACCGACTGTTTTTTGCTTTGCGGTGAGGCCCTCATTTCTTTTCATCTTAATTTTGATAAAATCATCAAGAAAGCCGACAAGACCGCAACCGAGCGCAAGAAGAAGGCTTGAGATAAACAGCACATTTTCTCTGCCGGTAATAATCTCTGAATAATCCGTTTCGAGGCTTGAACCTGAAGCGGTATATACAACTGCGGTAATTACGCAGGAAACGATTATACCGATTGCAAACATTATTCCACCCATATTCGGTGTGCCCTGCTTTGACTTATGCCAAGAGGGGCCTATATCAAGAATTGTTTGACCGAATTTGAGTTTGCGAAGCCAAGGGATAATTACAAACCCTAAACCCGCTGTAATTCCGAATGCGATAATTGCGCTAATTATAACAGCTACTGTCATACTCATTTTTCATATCCGCCTTTTTTAATCTCTTTTATTTACCTAAATCCTTTAAAATCTCGGCAACAACTTCTCTTTCGTCAAAATGAATTGTTCCCGTGGGCAATATCTGATAAGTTTCATGACCCTTTCCTGCAAGGAGAATTATATCGTCCTTTTCGGCGTGCTCCAAAGCCCAGCGAATTGCCTCTTTTCTGCCTTCAACAACTACATAAGGAGTTGAAATTCCTTTCATACCCTCAAGTATATCGTCAATGATTGCCGATGGGTTTTCAGACCTCGGGTTATCAGATGTTACAACGCAGAAATCAGAAAGTTCTGCGGCAATCTTGCCCATCTTGGGTCTTTTTGTTTTATCTCTGTCTCCGCCGCAGCCGAAAAGAGTTACTACCCTTTTCTTTGCGATTTCTCTGAGAGAAGTGATTATATTTTCAAGTCCGTCGGGAGAGTGTGCATAGTCAATGATAACCGTGAAATCTGTATCAGTGGGAACGACTTCAATTCTGCCCTTAACTCCCGTTGAGTGGGATATTGCGCTGAGCACCTCATCAAACTCAACACCGAGAGTAATTGCTATTGATGCTGCGCACAGTGAATTATATACTGAAAATCTGCCGGGAATCGGGCAGCTTACTCTGCCTATATTATCACTTACAAGCTCATATTCTACGCCGCTTGATTTGAATTTTACATTTTTGGCAACAAAGTCTGCATTGTTTGTATTAACGGCATATGAAACAACCTTGCAGTCAAGATTTTTGGTTATTTCAAGTCCGTATTTATCATCCGCATTTGTAACGGCTGTTTTGCAGTTTTCAAAGAGAATGCGCTTTGAGTTAAAGTAGTTTTCCCAAGTTTTGTGATAATCAAGGTGATCCTGCGTAAGATTTGTAAACGCACCGATTTCAAAAGTAAGTCCGCTTACTCTTCCCTGTGCAAGAGCCTGAGAAGAAACTTCCATAACGCAAAATTCACAGCCTGCTTTCACCATAAGAGAGAAGAGTTTTTGAAGCTCATAAGCGTCCGGCGTTGTGTATTTTGCAGGATAGATTTCGGAGCAAACCATATTCTGAACGGTTCCGATAAGACCTACTTTTTTTCCTGCGTTTTCAAGTATCTGCTTTATAAGAAAGGTTGTAGTTGTTTTTCCGTTAGTACCTGTAACGCCGATTAAGCGAAGACTGTCTGCCGGATTGCCGAAAAAGTTAGCGCAAATTTTTGAATAAGCCGCTCTTGTGTCCTTAACAACAATCTGATTGTCAAGGCCAAGGTCTCTTTCGCATACTACTGCCGCCGCGCCCTTTTCAAGCATTTCTCTTGCAACTGAATGTCCGTCAAAAGTATTGCCTTTTATACATACGAAAAGATGTCCCTCGCTCACATTGCGTGAGTCCTGCGAAATATCTGTTATTTCTGTATCAGCGCAGGAGCTAATAACATCTATTCCTTTCAGTATCTGTGATAATTTCATTAAGATTCCCCCAAAATGTATATGTCAATCAAGCACTGCCTGAGTTGATTTGAAGCTTACGGTTATTACTGAACCGATTTCAACCTCTGTTCCCTCGGCTTCGCTCTGCTTGTATGCAACTACAAGTGCATCGTTTGCTGAGTTACCTGAAATTTCAAGGTTAAGGTTATTGTCTGCGGCAAGTCTGTTTGCCTGCGCAACAGTAAGACCTGTGAAATCGGGCACTTTAACCGTTTGTTTGTCTGTGTTTTCTGTATAGAGAACAACCGTTCCCCCTGAGGGGATTGTGTTGCTCGCTGTCGGCGACTGATTGTTTACAACATCGCCGTTGCCTATGATTTTATATTCAAGATTTGACTGCTTGAGTGTACTCTCAGCGTCTGCAACCTTTTTGCCGATAACGCTTGGCGTCTTTACTGAAAGACTTTCTTTTTCTTCATCGGTGTATTTAGGCTCGATACCGAGCACTGCCATACTTTCCTCAATTACCGTTGCGGCAATCGGTGCACATATTGCGCCGCCGCCAAGGTCCTGATTAGGCTCGTCGCAAATTATAAGCATTGCTATCTGCGGGTCGTCAGCAGGTGCGATTGCTGCAAAAGAAACAATGTACTTATCCTTTTCGCCCTCTTTAGATTCACCGAGCTTTGTTGAAGTACCTGTTTTACCGCCTACTCTGTAACCTGCAACATAGGCGTTTTTACCTGTACCGTTGTCAACAACTGACTGCATCATCTGACAAACTTTTTCAGAAGTGTCTTCGCTTATTACCTGGCGTACAACAGTAGGCTCTGTTTTTGAAACCGTGTTGCCCTCTGAATCCTGTATTTCTGAAACAACATAGGGCTGAAGAAGATTTCCGCCGTTAGCAATTGCGCAAAGCCCTGTGCATACCTGAATGGGAGTAAGGCTGTTAGTCTGACCGAATGAAGCAGAAGAAAGCTCAACAATACCGTATTCATTCTCTTTATAGTACTGTGGACTTGCCTCACCCGGCAAATCAATACCTGTTTTTTTTGTGAAGCCGAAGCCGTTAAAATATTTAAAATAATTATGTACTCCAAGCTTCTGACCGATTGTAATGAAAAACGGATTACAGGAATTTTCAAGACCCTGTGTAAGAGTCTGTGTGCCGTGACCTGGATGGTAGTGGCAGTTCATAGTGTATTTATCTACCTTGATTGAACCTGTGCAGTTATAAGTTGTGTCAAGATTAACAATATTTTCCTCAAGTGCTGCTGACGCCATAAAGGTTTTGAAAACCGAGCCGGGAACATATGTATCCGAAACAACGAAATTTCTCCACTGTCTTTGAATATATTCGCTTTGCTTTTGAGTCTTTTCTTTCTCGTCTGTAGTTTTCTCAATATCATCGAGATAAACATCATAGGTAATTGTATACGGGTCGTTACTGTCGTAATTCGGAAGCGAAGCCATTGCGAGCACTGCACCCGTGTTGCAATCCATAACAACTCCGTAACAGCCCTTTGCCGAATATTCATCAAGTGTTCTCTGAAGTTCTTTTTCAAGATAATACTGAATCGTTGTATTTATCGTGAGGGTAAGCGAATTGCCGTCCTGCGCCGCAACTGATGTTTCATAGTCATTTGAAATTGAATTTGACTTTGCGTCCTTAGCAGTAATCACTCTGCCGTTTGTTCCTGTGAGCTGTTCGTTGTAATAGGACTCTATACCAGCAAGACCCTGATTGTCAGACCCTGTAAATCCGATTACTGAAGAAGCGAGAGAACCGTAGGGATAATATCTTTGAGTAGACTCTTCAAATCCGATGCAAAGCGAATATCCGTTTTCGGAAACGAAAGAAGCAATCTCCTCTTTAACTCTGTTTTCGACATTTTTCTCAACTACCTGATATTGACTTTCTTTTTGACTTTTTTCGAGCAGTTCTGCTTTTTTCTCTTCGTCATATTCAAAAGTTGACGCTAAGAAATCAACAATATTCGTTCTGTTTTTATCCGTTATGTTTGAGGGGTCGAGGAACACCGTCCACACCGTTGCCGACTGAGCAAGTATGTTGCCCTCGCTGTCATAAATCGTTCCTCTGTTTGCTTCAATCTCAGTATCCGAAAGCTGCTGGCTTGCCGCTTTGTCTGAGTAATATTCGCCTTTGACAATCTGCAAATAAAAAAGGCGTGCCGCATCTGCCGTAAACAGAAACACCGCTATTGCCATTATTATCAATACTCTTGTGGTCATCTGTTTTCTGTATGACGACATATTTCTCCGCCTTTCTAAAGAATTTTTAAGTTATATATTATATAAAATAATTTTTTGAGAGCCGAACTACCGGCTCTCATTATTAATACTTATTTTTTTGCAATATTATTCCTCGGCATCAGAATTCTGCGCCGCTCTTTCCGCCTTGTATTCAGCTGTATCCACATATCTAATCTGATTAGACTGAAGCCTTGTCATACCGAGTTTTTCAACAGCATAACTGTCTATTTGGGAAACGGAAACCATAGCCTCAAGCTCTGCATTGAGACTTACATTTTCACTTTCTGCTATTTCTATATCAGATTTTATGCTTGATATGCTTTTATTAAGCTCATTTTTAACGGAATATGTGTATATAAGACCAAAGAGCATACCTGCGGAAATTGCAACAATGCAAACGACCGCAACAATCTGCCTGAACGCCGTTTTTTGGTCGGCAACAAGCTCTTTTCTGCTCTTCATTTTTGTGTTCGGGCTTAAAGAAAGTTTCTTCTTGCGGGCAGGGCGAACATCGGGAGCTGCAGACGAGCGTGTTCTGTTGAATGCGTCAAGTGCATAAGCGGCGTCGTTACTGTATGAATATCTTCTGAAATCGCTTGAATTAACCATTTATTCGTCCTCCTTTACAATTCTTTTTCTTTATTTTCACAAAATATCAGTATTTTCTGAAAGCACGAAGCCTTGACGAGCGTGCTCTGGGGTTTTCCTCAAGCTCTGCTTCGCTCGGTGCTTTAGATTTAAACGGAAGCTCGCCTTTCGGCTTTTTTCCGCAAACGCAAACGGGAAATTCCTTAGGGCAAGTGCAGCCCTGAATCCATGAATTAAATTTTTCTTTTACAATTCTATCCTCGAGCGAATGGAATGTTATAACGGCTATTATTCCGCCTGGATTAAGACATTCAAAAGCTGAATCAAGCGCGCTTTTTAGTCTGTCAAGCTCGCCGTTAACTTCAATTCTTATAGCCTGAAAAGTTTTTCTTGCAGGGTGACCCTTTTTAAGTTCCTTAGCAGGCATTGAGGCTTTAATTATATCTACAAGCTCAAAAGTCGTTTCAATCGGCTTTTCAACTCTGTATTTAACTATATTTTTTGCAATACTGCGGCTGAATTTTTCCTCGCCGTAGCGGTAAATGACATCGGCAAGTTCTTTTTCGCTGTAATTATTAACGACATCAAATGCGGACAAACCCTCTTTTGACATTCTCATATCAAGCGGGGCGTCCTGATGAAAAGAAAATCCCCTGTCGCCGTTGTCAAGCTGAAAAGAACTTACGCCCAAATCAAGAAGCATTCCGTCTATTCCGTCAATATTCAGGTCTGACAGTATGCTTTTAATATTAGAAAAATTATCGTGAACAATAGTAACATTGTCAAAAACGGATAATCTTTCATTCAAAACTGCAATGGCATCGGGGTCCTGGTCAATAGCTATAAGCCGTTTTGCTTTTTTTGCAATTTCCCTTGAATGACCGCCTCCGCCGGCAGTGCCGTCAGCTATTATTTTGTTTTCATCAATTTCCAGCGCTGCGATAGCCTCATCAAACAGCACGCTTTTATGTACAAATTCCATTTTACTCGGCTGCGCTTTCGCTGTTATTATTAACCTTATCCATCAAATCATAGATACCGAGATTTGAATCAAAGGCTTCATCCATTTTTTTGAATTCTTCTTTGTTCCATATTTCAATGGTCTTACCGTTACCTTCAAAGACAACTTCGCTTTCATTTGAAAGAAGTGCGAGTTCCTTGAGGCGCTGGTTAAGAGTAAATCTTCCCTGTGCGTCAAGAGTACATTCCTCTGCGTTTCTCAAAAAATCTTTAGAGGTCATATACTTTTCATTTTCTGTTCCCTGCTGCATTTTTTCATAAGTTGCCTCAAACTCCTCTGTGGGATAAAGTGTAATACACTTACAGCCTTTAACAGTAACGGCAACCATATAAAAATCTCTGCCGAGTCTTTCACGCCACTTGGTTGGAACGGACAATCTGCCCTTGCTGTCGAGTTTAAAATTTTCAATTGTTCCGACAAACAAGTTCACAACCGTTCCCTCCTTTCGTATTTTTCAGCGTGTTATCGTGGGATTATAATGAATTTTATGGGATTTCAATGGATTTACTCCCTCATGTGTATAATTATAATAGGCTATATCTTCAATGTCAAGCGGAAATTACAATCATTCACATTTGTAACAGAATTGTAACAACTGTTGTTTTAACGCTGTTAATATGCTATACTTTAAACATTGAGGAGGGATTTTATGTCAGATTACAAAACTACTTGGCGTGAAAAAATAGGATACGGCGTTGGGGCAATCGGTCTTGATTTATCATACGGCTTGTTTTACTCGTATCTTTCTTACTATCTTTCAAGCGTTTTAGGGCTGAAAGAAGCATTCTTACTTGTACTTACTCCCCTTGCAAGAATATGGGACGGTATCAACGACCCGATTATGGGAACAATCGTTGACAGTACAAGAACAAAAATGGGCAAATACAGACCGTGGATCGTTATAGGCACTGCGTCTAACGCGATAGTTTTGTCGCTCCTGTTCACCTCCTTCGGAATGAGCGGCACAAAGCTGTACATATATATAGGTTTTATGTATGTGCTTTGGGGAATGACAAATACCATGGCAGATATTCCCTATTGGTCAATGGTGCCGAGTTTTACAAACGACCCTAAAGACAGAAACCTTGTTGCAACAGTTGCGAGAACATTCAGTGGTTTCGGTCAGGGTGTTATCACAGTACTCACCCCGCTTGTGCTTCCTTATCTTTCAAGCGGAATGAACAAAACACAGGACGGTTACAGTGCATCCGGCTTTTCAAAATGGGCAATAATCTGCGGAATACTGCTTGTGACTTTTGCTTTAATTTGCGTTTTATCAACAAAAGAAAGAAATGTTGTATACAATTCAGAAAAGTTCAGTTTCAAGCAGATGTTCAAGGTTATCGGTTCAAACGACCAGCTTATCGTGTTTATGATATTTGCAATGATTTCAAATGCAGGCTGGTATTTGACTAGCGGAACGGCAGTATACTACTTCACCGATGTTCTTGAACAAAGCAAGGCGCAAAGTCTGTTTTCAATAATCGGCGCAGTAGGTTCTGTTATCGGACTTCTTGTAATTCCCGTGTTAGGCAAAAAATTCTCAAACAGAACGATTTATCAAATTTCGCTCATAATGGCTATTGTCGGATATGTATTGATGTACATTTTCGGCCCAATTTTAAAAATTACCATTATGCTCGATATTTGCTATATACTCGCAAGTATCGGTATCGGCTCAATGTTTGTTGCTCAGACGATATTCCTTGCAGATATTGTTGACTACGGCGAATATAAAACAGGAACACGCCATGAAAGCATTACATTCTCTATGAAAGGCTTTCTTCAGAAAATGGCATATACGGTTCAGACAATATTCCTTTTCGGCGGTCTCGGAATTATGGACTACAACAGTCAGATTGCCGAGCACGCAATCAACGGACCTACGAAAACCGCAATCGGAATTATATGCTTTGCAGTTCCTCCCGTGCTGATGCTTATTTCGCTGATAATTTTCAGTACCAAGTTTAAGCTTCACGGTGAAATGAAAGAAAAGATTCACGACTTCATTGCTGAAAGAAGAGCTGAAAGCTCAGAACAAAACGCATAAAAAAAGGGCATTACTTGTTTATCACTAGTAATGCCCTTTTCATTATCATATCTAAAATTCAAGCTTAATATAAAACTTCATTAAGCACGCTTTTTAAGTGTTTTTATAAGCAAAATATAGAAAACAAAAAACAAGATAAGCAAAGCCATAAGATATAATGGCAAAACAGAAGTTGAGAAACGCTGAGCAAGAACACCGAATAACCACGGCATAATCATAACTCCGACATAACTAACCGCCTGCTGAAGCCCCATAACTGATTCAACAACATTTTCACCGAAATTATACGGTGTAAGGTGAACAAGATTCGGAAATACAGGCCCAATGCCCATACCTATAAAGAACAATGAAAGCATTGAAACATATAACGGCAAATCAAAAAGCAATATAAATATAGATACGAACAGCAGTCCAAAAGATATTTTTATTATTGTTTTACTGCTCAATTTTTTAGAAAGCAATCCTGAAATAAAGCGACCGCCAGCAAGCCCTATATAATATAGCATTGTGATTTTTGCGGCTTCATCCACTCTCATTCCCTTTGTAGTAACAAAATAAGTACTGCACCAATAACCGGTAGTAAGTTCTAATGCGCAGGAAGCAAAAAACACAAAGCAGGAATATAAAACTCCGGGAATGGCAACCGTTTCTTTTAATGAAAGCGTTTTGTGTACCGTCTCAGCATTTTGTGCATCGTTTTTCTGCACCTTTTTCCAGATAGGTAAGGAAATTAAATTTATCAGCGTTATAAAAATCAAAAGCACCGAAATAACAATATAGCCTCTTCGCCAATTGCCCTCCTCTCCGAGAACAAGAGACAATATAAACGGACTTGAAGCAACTCCCACCCCATAAAAGCAGTGAAGGAAGCTGACTTTAGACGCATCGTAATGCAGCGCCACAAAACTGTTTAATGCCGTATCAATCGCACCTGCACCCAAACCGAGGGGAATTGACAGCAAGAATAAAAACACAGGATTTTTAGCAAATCCAAATCCAAGCAAAGCAACGGCAGTCAGCCCTGTGCTCACGGCAGTTACAAGTCCTGTTCCAAATTTGTTTATAACCTTTGAACTCAAAACGCTTGAAATAATTGTTCCTATATTTATAGTTGATGTTATGTAACCGGCAAGTGATATAGGCAAATTTAATTCACTATACATCGCAGGCCACGATGTCCCGAAAACGGAATCAGGAAGCCCGATTCCTATATAAGACATTAAAATTACTAATAAAAGCGTTGTAAGCATAATACGCCTCTTAAATTCAATAAAAATAATTTATTACAGTGTTGTGCCTAAACTTTCGGCAAATCGTTTTTCAAGGTCAAGAAGATATTTTTTAACCTCGATACCATAGGCGTAGCCCGTAAGTTTTCCGTTACTGCCGACCACTCTGTGGCATGGTATCACAATCATAATTCTGTTTGAGCCTGCCGCAGCACCCACAGCCCGTGAGGCTTTCGGGTTTGAACATTTTTCAGCAATCTGCTTGTAAGTTGCGGTTTTGCCGTACGGGATTTCAAGCATTGCTTCACTCACTTTTTTAGCAAAGCCTTTTTTACCGCTGTTCAAAGGCAAATCAAATTCTTTTCTCATTCCGTCAAAATATTCAAGAAGCTGTTTTGCGGCAGAAATAGTAAGCTTATTAGGCTTTTGATTTTCAAACTCTTTTTTATCAAAAGCAGTTAAAAATATATCTGTTATAAATCCGTTTTCGGCAATAATTTTAACCGTGCCTATCGGCGTATTAATTAAAGAAAAATTTTTCATAGTAAAAAATATGCCGCCATTAAGGCGGCAATATTGATTTATATTAGTATTATTATTCAGCAGAATTTTTCTTGTTGTTGATGCCCTGACGGATTCTTCTTACATCAGCAAGCGCTCTGTAAAGTGCATCGTCGATGGAAAGGAGAGTATCGTCAGCGTAGTTATTTACAGCTGTGAGCATTTCACGGCTCTTATTCTGCGCATTTGTAACCATTTCGTTAGCCTGAGTTGTTGCGTTTCCGAGAATCTCTGTTGCCTGATTCTGAGCGTCGCGGATATAAGCGTCTCCCTCTTCCTTAGCCTTAGCCATAATGTCTGCAGCTTCAGCCTGAGCTGTCTGAGTAATCTGGTCGCGTGCAACAAGTTCTCTTGCCTGTGCCTGAGCCTGTGCAATGATTTCTGCTGCTTCTTTTTTAGCGTCTTCAAGAATGTTGTTTCTTGAATCAACAATAGCCTTAGCCTGTTTTGTCTCCTGCGGAGTGTTAAGGCGGATATCCTCGATTATTGTTTTAATTTTATCAACATCAACGAGGCTCTTTTTAGTCATGGGCATTGAGGTTGCGTCATCAAGCACATCTTCAAGATCCTCAAGCAAAATATCAGTATTAGTCATGATTTATTTCTCCTTTACATCTTTTTATAACATCATTCAGAATTTCAGACGGAACGAAACGGGAAATATCACCGTCAAGCCTGCACACCTCTTTTACCATACTTGAGGACAGGAACATATTCGCTCCCTTTGCCGTAAGAAACACAGTTTCTATATTCGGCAGCAGACTTTTATTCGTCAGCGCCTGCTGAAATTCATAGTCGAAATCAGATACCGCACGCAATCCTTTAACGATTGCCACTGCATGAGATTTTTCTGCATAATTAACAAGCAGACCCTCATAAGTATCTATTTCCACATTTTTCTTTTTTACACATTTTTTTAAAAACTCCACTCGCTCATCAACGGTAAACATAGAGGTTTTTGCGCTGTTGTTCATAACAAGCACAACAACCCTGTCAAAAAGTTCGGCGGCGCGTTCGATAATATCAATGTGGCCGAGCGTTACCGGATCAAAGCTGCCGGGGCATATTGCAGTTTTCATTCCCTTGCAACCTTTCGGTAAAGAGTCAGTTTAATTTTTCCGTACACTCTGCTTCTGAAAAGAGTAAATTCGCTGAATTCTTCAGGCAGTTGCTCATCGCGGGCAGTTTCGCAAACAACTATGCCGCCGTCCTTGATTTTATCCGTTATAAGAGGCATTGCCTTTAAAATGAGCCCCTTATAATAAGGCGGGTCAAGAAACGCAATATCATAAGCACCTTTTCTTGAAAGGAAAGATATAGCGTCGCTCAAAACAACCTGAGAATTGTTTTCAAAACCGCAGTGAGAAATATTTTTCTCAACAACTGTTTTTGCGTTTTTATTATTTTCTACAAAGGTACAGAATCTTGCTCCTCGGGACAACGCCTCGATTCCGAGCTGACCGGAGCCTGCAAACAAATCGAGCACCGTTGTATCTTCAATTTCAAACTGAAGCATACTGAAAAGCGCTTCTTTAACGCTTTCGGAAGTCGGCCTCGTTACATCGTCGCCGGGCAGAGTTTCAAGCCGCCTGCCCCTTGCTGAGCCGGTTATAACTCTCATCATAATTAATTGTCCCTTATTTGCCGCAAAATGAATATTCATTTGCTGCTTATTTTTATACATATAACATTATACAGTTGAAGACCGTTGTAGTCAAGATTATAAATATTATTTTTACATTTTGTGATAAAATTCGTAAATATCCTGAGCGTTTTTCCTGCTTATTGACGGGCACTCAGTAAGCTCATCCACAGTCAATTCTTTGATTTTGGATATTGTTTTGAAATGGCGCAGAAGATTTTTTGCCTTTTTCTCGCCTATCCCCTCAATCTGCAAAAGACCGGATGAAAAAGTGCTTTTTGTGTGTTTTTTGTGATGATAGCTTATTGCAAAGCGGTGTACTTCTTCCTGTATTACCGATACCAATGTAAACGCCTTTCGGTGAGAGTTTATTTCAATTTCACCGCCGTCGTAAGCAATAGCCCTTGTTCTGTGCTTTGAGTCCTTAACCATACCGAACACAGGCACATCAAGCCCCATTTTCTCTATAACCGGCAAAACGGCGTTTACCTGCGGCTGTCCGCCGTCAAGCAAAATCAAATCGGGAAGTATTTTAAAAGTACTGCCCTCTTCATCATTATAATAATGATTAAAGCGCCTTGTAAGCACCTCGTTCATTGAGCCGACATCGTTTTGACCGTCAAACCCTTTAACGGAGAATTTTTTATATGCTGACTTCATCGGTCTGCCATTATGGAAAACAACCATTCCTGCAACATTGTCTGAGCCGAATGTGTGGGATATATCATAGCTTTCAATATATTCGGGCGGTGAGTCAAGACCGAGAAGCTGTGCAAGTTCCTCAAGAGCGGCAAATTCTCTGCCAAGCCTGCCCTCACTTTGAGCAAGATGTTCGTTTGCATTACTCACGCACATATTAACTATTGAAAGATGTTCGCCCTTTTGCGGATGAATGAACTCAACCTTTTTGCCCCTCTTGCTTTCAAGAAAACGGCGCAGAAGTTCTTCGTCCTCAATTTCTCCGTCAACAGCTATGCGGGACGGCACTCTGTCACGCATTGAATAATAGCGCTCGATTAGTTCAAGGCGGGCGCTTTTCAAATCTTCCTGAGCGTCAATAAGCCAAAACTCGCTGTCCGTAAGTCTGCCGCCCTCAAAGCGTATAACCTCAAAGCACGCCTTTTTCTTGCCGTTAACAAGAGCGAAAACATCTTCCTCAGGAACATTGATTGAAACAACTTTTTGCTTTTCATCAAGATTTTTAATAGCTTTTATTCTGTCACGCAGCTTTGCCGCCTCTTCAAACTGAAGATTTTCGGAAAGCTCGTTCATTTTCTGAGTCATATCACGCACAGCCGCCTGACTGCCGCCTTTTAAGAAAGCTATTGCATCATCAATATTTTTTCTGTATTCCTCTTTTGAGATTTTACCTGCGCACGGAGCACAGCAAATCCCCATAAAGCCGTTAAGGCACTGGCGTGTTTTGCCGTAATCTGCAGGGAATTTTTTATTGCACCTTGGCAATTTATAAATTTTTAAAGTTTCCTCAACCGCCTGCTTTACGGAGAAATTTGAAATATACGGCCCGATATAAGTTGCGCCGTCATCGTCCATTCTTTTACATTCAGATATTTTAGGAAATTCGCCCTTTGTAATTTTAATATAGTTATAGCCCTTATCATCCTTTAAAAGAATATTATATTTGGGCATATGCTGTTTGATAAGAGAGCACTCAAGCACAAGCGCCTCAAACTCAGTATCAACAAGGATATAATCGAAATCATCAACATTTTCAACCATTCTTATAACTTTAAGAGAATGGTTTGAATGTGAGCCGAAATAAGAAGACACACGGTTTTTAAGTTTTTTTGCCTTACCTATATAGATAATTTTCTTATCCTTGTTTTTCATTATATAAACGCCCGGCTGAAGCGGAAGCGCCATTGCCTTTTTACGCAGTTCTTTTTCCGTCATTATTTCACCTTAAATCAAATTATGATTTAATTTTAACACAAAGATATTTTTCGGTAAAGATAAAAAATACGGCGCAGATAATTCTGCGCCGTGGGATTAACAGTTATTAACAATCAGTCTGTGAAACCGCTTTTAACAAGAGCAACAAGACCCTCAACAGCTGCTTCTTCGTCTGAGCCGTCTGCAATGATGCGAATATCGGTTCCGCCCATGATGCCGAGTGAAAGAACGCCTAAAAGGGATTTAGCATTTACTCTTCTCTCTTCCTTTTCAACCCAGATTGAAGACTTAAATTCATTTGCCTTCTGGATGAAAAATGTTGCGGGACGAGCATGTAATCCAACCTGATTTTCTACTTTTACATCTTTAACAAACATAATATAACCTCTCATCTGCAAAATAAAAAAGATTTATAAACTTTTTCACTGTATTACATATTATACCACTAAACGCTTTTAGGTCAATGAATTGTGGTAAACTTCGTATGACTATTGAATTTAACACAAAGTATTGTACCCCGATTTGTGCAAAATTCACATAATTTTAAAATATTATTTTTTTTCAGACAAAAATTCACGCTCTTTTTTCGTTAACTGAGCTTTTTTGAGCAAATCCGGACGGCGTTCAAGCGTCCTCAAAAGGGACTGTTCTCTGCGCCATTTTTCAATATTTGCGTGGTGACCGCTGAGAAGAATATCAGGCACCTGCCTGCCCCTCCACTCAAAAGGTCTTGTATACTGAGGATACTCTAAAAGTGATGAATAGTGGCTTTCCTCGGTAAAACACTCCTCTTCGGAAAGCACTCCGGGTATCATTCTCGAAATAGAATCTGCAAGTATGAGCGCAGGAAGTTCACCGCCTGTCAGCACATAATCTCCAACAGATATTTCCTCTGGCTGTAATTCCTCGATAACACGCTCGTCTATACCCTCATAATGACCGCACAAAAGCGCAATATTATCAAGCTTAGAAAGTTCTTTGACTCTCTCCTGTGTGAGTGTTTTGCCCTGCGGAGTAAGATAAATGAGATGCGGCTTTGCGCCCGTTTTTTCGCACAAATCCATATAGCAGTCATATACGGGCTGCGCCTGCATTATCATTCCCATTCCGCCGCCATAAGGAGTATCGTCTACACGGCGGTGCTTGTCCTTAGTATATTCTCTTATATCAGTACATTCTATCTGCACCGTGCCCGCTTTTCTTGCCCTGCCTATTACACTCTCATTCAGATACGAATAGCACATTTCGGGAAAAAGCGTAAGTATATCAATCCTCATTGAATAACCCCTTTATCGGTTTTACTAAAATAACACCATTTTCAATATCCGTTTCAACTGCAAACTCATCAACATACGGAATATAGTTTTTTCCATTTTCGCCCTTAATTTCGAGAATATCGGATGCGCCGTAGTTGAGAACATCAGCTACCTCGCCGTAACATTTCTCACTTTCGCAGTCGATTACACGGCAGCCGATTATATCCTGAATATAAACTGCGCCGTCATCAATAACAGCGTCATCCCTGTCGCCGTAAAGAATTTTATTTCTGTATTTTTCAGCTTCGTCAATAGATGAGATTTCTTTGAATTTCAATATTGCAAAATTCTTCTGCGGTCTTGCGGAAACAAGATTTAACGCACTGTTCCCATTCTCATCAAGATAAAGCTTTGAAAACTGTTTTAAGTATTCGGCACTGTCGCACCACAGTTCAAGCTTAACCTCTCCCCTAATGCCGTGGGTGTTGACGATTTTGCCGACTTCAAGATACTTTTTCATTTACATCACCGAGATTATTTTACAATTTTTCCGTGCATTAATCAACTTAAAAATTGCAAAACAAAAATAAAAAACTTTGAAATAAAAATCCTCACATAAAAAATAAAACGGTGCTGAAAAGCACCGTTTTTATCAGTCAATTTCCACAGAAATTTTTTCATCGTTTCTCGTTGCTGCTGCACGCATAACAACGCGGATAGCCTTGGCAATTCTGCCCTGCTTACCGATTACTCTGCCCATATCCTCTTCAGCAACATGAAGATGATAATAGATTACGCCCTCTTCATTAGGTTCGTCAACATCAACGGAAACTGCGTCGGGATTATCTACAAGCCCTTTTGTTATAGATATCAACAAATCTTTCAAAGAAAACACCTCCGTTTAATCTTTTTAATTCAAGATTAAAGAATGCCTTCTTTTTTAAGGATGCTCTTAACAGTATCTGTGGGCTGTGCGCCGTTTGCGATCCATTTCTTAGCCTTTTCTGCATCGATTTTGATTTCAGCGGGGTCAACCATTGTGTTATATGTTCCTATCTCTTCGATGAAACGACCGTCACGGGGAAATCTTGAATCTGCTACTACAACACGGTAGAAAGGAGCTCTCTTTGCGCCCATTCTGCGAAGTCTGATTTTTACTGCCATTGTGAAATACCTCCATAAATAAAATGTTTATATAAATTTATTACTAACCGAAATTTTATCGGGTTAATACATTAGAAACCGAACGGATTATTCTTTCCGCCGCCCGTCATGCCCATCATTTTCTGAGCCATATCGGGATTCTGCTCCATCATTCGGCGCATTTTTTTGCTGATTTTGGGACCGCCCTTGCCGCCGCTGAATCTGCTCATCATCTTCTTCATCTGCTTAAACTGAGAAAGAAGCTTGTTTACATCTTCAACCTGCATTCCGCAGCCCGCAGCAATTCTGCGTTTTCTTGAGGGATTTATAATATCAGGATTTGCTCTTTCCTGCTTTGTCATGGAATATATTATCGCCCTGAATCTGTCAAAGGCGTGTTCGTCTATATCCTCATCCTTGATTTTAGAGCCGATACCCGGAATCATTTTGATTGTATCTTTGATTCCGCCCATTCTTTCCAGCTGGTCAAACTGGTCGAGAAGGTCATTGAGGTCAAACTTGTTTTTTGCAAGTTTTTTCTCAAGTTCTGCGGCTTTTTTCTCATCAAGCGTCTGCTCTGCTCTTTCAATGAAAGAAAGCACATCGCCCATTCCGAGAATTCTTGAAGCCATTCTGTTAGGATAGAATGTTTCAAGGTCACCGAGTTTTTCGCCTGTGCCGACAAATTTAATCGGCTTGCCTGTAACTGCTCTTACTGAAAGCGCCGCACCGCCTCTTGTATCACCGTCAAGCTTTGTGAGGATAACGCCGTCAATACCGAGCGTTTCATTAAAACTTTTGGCTACATTGACAGCGTCCTGACCTGTCATAGCGTCGATAACAAGAAGAATTTCGTGCGGATGAACAGTGCTCTTTATATTTCGAAGCTCCTGCATGAGCGCTTCGTCAATATGAAGACGGCCTGCCGTATCAAGGAACACATAATCATGACCGTGGTCCTTAGCGTATTTCAAAGCCTCTTCGGCGATTTTAACAGGATTTTCTGTTCCCATTTCAAAAACGGGAACGCCAACCTGCTCACCTACTACCTGAAGCTGTTTGATAGCCGCCGGTCTGTAAATATCGCAGGCAACAAGCATCGGGCGGTGGCCCTCTTTTTTGAGCTTAAGAGCAAGCTTTGCGCTGTGGGTTGTTTTACCCGAACCCTGCAGACCGCACATCATAACGACTGTGGGAGGATGGTTTGCTTCTGTAAGCCTTGTTTCGCTTGAGCCCATAAGAGCGGTAAGCTCTTCGTTTACTATTTTAATAACCATCTGCGACGGTGTTAAGGACTCCATAACATCCTCGCCTATGGCTCTTTCTGTAACGGATTTAGTAAAATCCTTTGCAACTTTATAGTTTACATCCGCCTCAAGAAGTGCAAGGCGCACTTCCCTCATAGCGTCTTTTACATCGGCCTCGGTAAGTTTACCTTTGGCACGAAGCTTTTTAAATGAATTTTCAAGCCTTTCGGAAAGACCCTCAAATGCCAAAGAAATCAACTCCTGCCATAATAATTCAGAACTGCTTTAAATATTCAGCCGTTGCCTTTATTTTGGAAACGCTGTCGTTTATCTCTCTTGAAAGCGTGTGGTTAAGATTATAATCGTTAATAACCTCTGCGCACTCAAGAATTTCATCAAGCCCTTTTTTCATCTGTGAAAAACGCTTTGCAAGCCCCAGCCTGTTTTCCATTTCAAAAAGCTGGCTTTCGGCACGCTTTATAGCGTCCCTTACTCCCTGACGGGTTATGCCTTCGTTTTCCGCAATTTCGGAAAGGGATAAATCTTCATCATAATAATAAACGAGAAAATCGTGCTGTTTTTTAGTCAGCATCTCGCCGTAAAAATCAAGGAGAAAAGAAACCTCAAGATTTTTAGCCATAATCCCCCTCCTTTCGGAAAATTAGCTTACGTAGTCTGTAAAACCAAACTAATATGACACGGTTTTTGCACCGTTTTGTGTAAAGTAATTAATCTTTACAGCAAGAGATATTATACATAAGCACGGCTGATAAGTCAAGAGATAATTGAGAGATTTTTATTATAAAATTTTAGTTGCTGTCTCTTATACACATCTCCGAGCCCACGAGACCGA
>ERZ1027013.225-NODE-225-length-24102-cov-11.388364_pt1 | contig 24102 bp, 23 predicted proteins | sample MGYA00519446_ERZ1027013 | MGnify/ENA primary metagenome ERZ1027013 (study PRJEB26926, sample SAMN06164699) | human gut metagenome | biome: ENVO:00009003; feature: ENVO:2100002; material: ENVO:00002003 | host: Homo sapiens | place: USA | collected 2012 ... | reverse complement strand
AGATAGAATATAAGGAGAATTATTATGGAAATAGGTTTATTAAAATATACTATTGAAGAAATTGAAAGATTGAAATTTTTATTTTCTAATGAACTCAAATCAATTAAAAGAAAATCTAAGAAGGGCATGAAAGACAATTCTAAAGGCTTTGCAATAATTACATATATACGTGCTCTTAATGTTGAAGATAAATTAAAAAAAGAATCAGAAAGTTACACTAGCTTTAGCAAATTTATGAATTCATTTGTTGAAATTTTACATAGTGAGAATGATGATAATAGATCAGTAAAGTTTAAGATAAAAAATATAGATAAGTTGGGAGTAAGCGATTCTTTTGATCCGATAAATGAAGCAATAGAATTTGAAAAGTATCTCAATATGGAGAGATTATTTCTTGAAGAGACCATAATAATGTTAATGGTAAAATTTGAGGATGCTATTTCTAATTTATTGCATTGCTTATTTGAAAGATATCCGGATAAATATTTAGCTGATAAGACTATTTCTTATTCAGAAATAGTAAAATATAATTCCTCCGAATTAGAATCTTATATTATTACAAACTTAATAGACAAAACAATGCGTAAAGATTATACAGAGTGGTTTAAAATTTTTCAAAATCATGGTATAAGTATTGAAAAATATGGAATTTATGATGACTTCATTGAATTATATTGTCGAAGAAATATAATTGTTCATAATAAATCTATTGTGAATAGTAGCTATTTGAACGGCATTTCTAAAACAAAAATTTCAAAACCAGAATTGGATTCACATTTATTGGTTGATGAGAATTATGTGTTGAAAGCTTTTAACACTATAGAGTGTATAATTTTATCAATATTTTTGGAATGTGGTAGGTTTTTTAAAAATTCGGATAAAAATAAATATTTGGATGAAGTATTTAATGTCGGTTTTGATTTTTTATGCCGAGAACAATATGATGTGAGTGAATTTATTTTTGAGCAATTAGAAAAATTAGACGTTGAAAATATTACAAAAATGATGTCAAAAGTAAATAGATGGATCTCGCAAAAAGCAAAATATGGTATTGATTCTGTTAAAAATGAAATAGAAAAGACAGATTTTTCCGCTTTAAATGATAGCTTCATTTTAGCAAAATATATTTTGTTAGAAAATTATGATGATGCTATTAGAATACTAGAAACAAAAACTGATAATGCATTGATTGCTACATCTTTATTAGAATGGCCGCTGTATAAGGATTTCAGAAAAACACAGAAATTTAAAATATTTAAAGAGAACCATAAAGAGTTGTTTAACGTAAAAGAGTTAGACTCTACAAATAGCGATAATTATCAAAATATAAGTTATAGTGAGATTCAATCCAATTTGGAACAATAGAATAGAAAAAATAAATATCCACAATATGTTATAAGCGTTGGTAAATAAGTTATAATGCAAACCTATAACTTTCGTGAGTGGGGAAAGTTAAAATCAGGGGACTTCCACTCCATAGTTGTTCTCTAAATAATGAAAAGGAGAATGGCTATGAAACAAGAGCTAATTAATGATATTATTCAGGGAGTGTTATCTTTCTTGAATAATGCGCAATGCGAAAAATTGCAAGAAGTATTGCAATGTAATCTTGCAAAATATGAGGTAACAGAAAGCGAAAGCAAAAAGAGTAACTTGGAACAGAATTTTGTAGAGCTATTTCTATCTGCAAAGCGAATAGAGGGCTGTTCGGAGAAGTCGCTTAAATATTATAATGCAACTATCAACGCTATGCTTACTACAGTTGATAAAGATATTAAGCATATTGTTACTGATGATATTCGCAACTATTTAACCTATTATCAAGAGAAAAAAGGTTCAAGTAAAGTTACAATAGATAACATAAGACGAATACTTTCCAGCTTTTTCTCATGGCTTGAAGATGAAGATTATATATTGAAAAGTCCTGTAAGAAGGATACATAAGGTAAAAACCATAACTAACATTAAAGAGACATATTCAGATGAAGCGTTGGAGCTAATGAGGGATAACTGCACTGAATTAAGAGATTTGGCAATTATTGATATGCTAGCTTCTACAGGTATGCGTGTTGGAGAAATGGTGCTTCTTAATAGAAATGATATTGATTTCAATGAAAGAGAATGTATAGTTTTTGGTAAAGGTAGTAAGGAAAGGATAGTTTATTTTGATGCGAGAACAAAAATTCACTTACAAAATTACTTGAGCAGCAGGACTGACAATAACCCAGCCTTGTTTGTTTCGTTAAAATCACCACATAATAGACTAAAAATAGGCGGAATTGAAACAAGGTTGAGAGAGTTTGGAAAACAATTAGGATTACCAAAAGTGCACCCGCATAAGTTTAGGCGTACACTTGCAACTATGGCAATAGATAAAGGAATGCCTATTGAACAGCTGCAGCAGCTTTTAGGGCATAGAAAAATAGATACTACCTTGCAATATGCAATGGTAAAACAGAGCAATGTCAAGATTGCTCACCGAAAATATATTGGGTAGATTGGAGTATAAACGTGTTTGAAAAATTTACTACATTAGCAGATGTCTCAATAAATGGAAAAGGTTCATATGGAATTGGGGCAAGCGCTGTACCATATTCTGATAAACTTTTCACATATTTAAGGATAACAGATATAAATGATGATGGAACATTGAATTTATCCGATTTAAAATCTGTAGACGATGAAAAGGCGAAAAATTATATTCTGAAACCTAATGATATTGTTTTTGCTAGAACTGGAGCAAGTACGGGACGAAATTATTTTTATGATGGAACAGATGGACAATTTGTTTATGCTGGATTTTTGATTAAGTTTAGTCTAGATGAGAGTAAAATTAACCCTAAATTTGTTAAATATTATTGTCAATCAGAAGATTATAAATGTTGGATAAACTCATTTAATACAGGTAGCACAAGGGGCAATATTAATGCAAAAACGCTTGAAAAAATGCCCATCCCATTGATCGATAGAGAAATACAAGATGGATTGGTTAGTATTTTATCAAGTATTGATGATAAAATAAAGGAAAACACTGCGATAAACAATAATTTAGCGGAGCAAATCAAAACAATATGTACTGCTTGGCTGTCTGATTATGCTCCATTTGGCGGCACTTTGCCTGATAATTGGTCGAAAACGCCTTTATCTTCCATTGCAAACTTTGTAAGTGGCTATTCATATAAAGGTGCTGAACTTACAGAATCTAATATTGCTATGGCAACTATAAAAAATTTCGACCGCAAAGGTGGTTTCAAACTTGACGGTTATAAGGAAATAATACCGTCAAACAAACTGAAAGATACGCAGCACGCAGAGCTGTTTGATACACTCGTTGCACATACTGACCTAACACAAAATGCAGAAGTAATTGGCAATGCCGAACCTGTAATGAGCAAATCAGGTTATAGCGATATTGTTTTTTCTATGGATTTAGTTAAAGTTGTTCCAAAGAACAATCATATATCTAAATTCCTCATTGCGGCTATTCTGCAAGATAAAAAGTTCAAGGCACATTGTCTCGGCTATGTTAATGGAACAACCGTATTGCATTTAAGCAAAAAAGCATTGCCCGAATATCAGTTATATTTGCCTGACGACCTTTCTGCATTAAAGCCTTTGGATGAACTTGTGACGGCTTTATATCTGCAAATTTCTGCTAATATTGAGGAAATCACTAAACTTGAAACTTTGCGAGATACCCTTTTGCCCAAGCTAATGTCCGGCGAGCTTGATGTCTCCGACATCGGCCTTTAAGCTGCTAAATTATTGTTTGCCATAGAAAGGAATGAACATATGGGAAAGTATGATTTTATATACGCGTTTCCTAATGATTTTGATAATCGTGTATGTCAATTACTAAGGCAATTATATAAAAGTGATGAGTTGGCAAGTGCATTTGCTAATTGTAAATACGAATATGAAGATTTGGGATTAGCTTATTACAAAGGTCTTAAGGGAGATAATTGGAATAAAAAAGCCATTGATATGACAATAGAAGGACCCCAAAGTGCCATTTTGGTTTTGCGGAATAATAACAAAACTGTTGAAAACGCCATTTCAAAAGCTCTTAAATCGACAGAAACAGGACTTTTGCTACGAAATACGGTGTATTTAACATCTGACAATTTGTCCATTTTTCCTGAAACGAATGAGGCAAGACTTAATGCAGACATTCAATCGACAGAATTGGTCTTATCTGATTTAATTAAAGTTGGAGAACGCCTCTGTTCTAACCCTACATATAATGGGTATAGTTCTGAAAATAGTATTAACGATTTTTTTAGAGATACATTATCACTTATGGGATATAATGAGGTGAAAGACCAAACCAGACACGGCATATCTAATAGTGGAAAAGATGCCGGAGAAGTAGATATATTGATAACAAGGGACGGCAAAGAAGTCGCAATATATGAAGGATTAAAACTTTCAAGTGTAAGCACTTCGTATATTGATGAACACATTGAAAAATCAATTGTTAATTATAATGCGTTGGGTACTGCGACTTTTATTGTTGCGTATGTTAGCGCATCTGATTATGAAAATTTCTTCAATAGGTATTTTGAACATTTGCAAAGTATTCAGTTCCCGATGGAAACAAAACAAACTTTGAAAATCAGTCCTTTTCCAAACGCTTCAACAAGGTTGGCAAAGATGATTCTTTCTCGTAATGGATATGATTTTCCAGTATATTTTGTTACATTTAAATTGCTAAATAAATCTCAAAAGTAAGGAGTAGATATTATGCCGGGATTATATACCGAAGCCGATTATGAAAATTCAGTAATCGAGCTGTTCAGAAATGATTTGGGATATGAGTACGCATACGGTCCCGATATTGAAAGAGACTTTTACAGTCCGTTATATGAGGAAGTTCTGCTTGACTCTCTGTACCGCTTGAACAGAGGGTTGCCTGATGACGCAATTCAGGACGCCTTATTCAAGCTCAAAAACTTTGAAAACGGAGAGCTTGTGCAGAAAAACGCCGTGTTTATGGACTATCTGCAAAACGGTATCCCGGTAAGATATTTTGTTGACGGTGAGGAGCGTTCCTCTATCGTCTATCTTGTTGATTACAAAAATCCCGACAATAACTCCTTTATCGTTTCTAATCAATGGACTTTTATTGAGAACAGCAATAAACGTCCTGATGTAATTCTCTTTTTGAATGGCTTGCCGGTAGTTTTGGTTGAGCTGAAATCTCCCTCTCGTGAAGAAACGGACGCTTCCGAAGCGTACAGACAGCTCCGTAACTATATGATTGAGATACCGTCAATGTTCATTTACAACGCAATTTGCGTAATGAGCGACCAGTTGACCTCTAAGGCAGGTACGATCACCTCCGGTGAAGACCGCTTTATGGAGTGGAAAACAAAGGACGGCGACTACGAAAACACGCAGTATGCGCAGTTTGATACATTCTTTGAGGGTATGTTCCAAAAGGAAAGACTGCTTGATATTATCAAAAACTTTATTTGCTTTTCTAACGAGGGCATCAATTCGTTTAAAATACTTGCAGGGTATCATCAATACTTTGCAGTCAGAAAAGCAATTAAATCCACAAAGCACGCTACTGTTACCGATGGTAAGGGCGGTGTGTTTTGGCATACACAAGGAAGCGGAAAATCGCTTTCTATGGTATTTTATGCTCACTTATTACAGCAAGCATTAGACAGCCCGACGATTGTTGTAATTACTGACAGAAACGACCTTGACGACCAGCTTTACGGTCAGTTTGCTAAATGTAAAGATTTCTTGCGTCAAGAGCCGGTACACGCAACTTGCAGAAAGCTGACAGAAACTTCCGGTAAGAATGATGTCGGACTAAAGGACTGGCTTGATGGCAGACAGGCAAATGGCATTATCTTTACCACGATGCAGAAATTTGAAGAATCACACGAGCCGTTATCTGAACGCCAGAATATTATTGTTATGGCTGATGAAGCACACAGAGGTCAATATGGACTTACTGAAACCGTAGACGCAAAAACCGGTAAGGTTAAAATAGGTACTGCTCGCATTATTCGTAATTCACTTCCTAATGCTACATATATCGGATTTACAGGCACTCCTATTTCATCTAAAGACCGCAGTACCCGTGAAGTGTTCGGCGACTATATCGACATTTACGATATGACGCAGGCTGTAGAGGACGGAGCAACCCGCCCGGTTTATTACGAAAGCCGTGTTATCAAGCTCAATCTTGATGAAGCAACATTGAAGTTGATTGACAAAGAATATGATATTATGGCTTTAAATGCCGATGAAGAAGTTGTTGAAAAGAGCAAACGAGAACTCGGTCAAATGGAAGCTGTACTTGGCAATGACAATACTATAAATTCGCTTGTTTCAGATATTCTCGACCATTATGAAAATAACCGTGAAAATTTGCTCACCGGTAAGGCGATGATCGTTGCTTACTCTCGCCCTATTGCTATGAAGATTTACAAGCGTATTTTAGAACTTCGTCCTGCTTGGACGGAAAAGGTAGCGGTTGTTATGACTTCCGGAAACAACGACCCGGAAGAATGGCGTGAGATAATCGGCAACAAGCATCATAAGGATGAACTTGCAAAGAAATTCAAAGACAACAACAGTCCGCTTAAAATTGCAATCGTTGTAGATATGTGGCTCACAGGCTTTGATGTGCCGTCACTTGCAACGATGTATGTTTATAAGCCAATGTCTGGACACAATCTTATGCAGGCGATCGCCCGTGTAAATCGTGTGTTCCGTGACAAAGAGGGTGGTCTAGTTGTTGACTATGTGGGCATTGCAACAGCACTTAAAAAAGCTATGAACGATTACACTGCCCGTGATAAAAAGAATTACGGTGACACCGATGTTGCAAAGGTTGCATTTCCGAAATTCCAAGAAAAGCTGTCCGTATGCCGTGATAAGTTCCACGGATTTGATTATTCCAAGTTCCAAACCGGCACAAACCTTGAAAGGTCTAAGACTATCAGCGGCGCTGTCAACTTCATTATGGGCAGAGAAAAAGTGGATGATAAAGACTCGTTTGTAAAAGAAGCACTTATGCTTCATCAGGCATTGTCCCTCTGTTCCTCTATGGTTGATGAGGACGACCGTATCGAAGCAGCTTTCTTTGATGCTGTTCGTGTGCTTGTCCTCAGGCTTACAAATACAGGCGTAGGTAAAAAAATCTCCTTGCCTGAAATGAACGCAAGGATTAACGAACTTTTAAAGCAGAGCATCAAGAGCGAAGGCGTTATCAACCTTTTCTCGGACATTAAAGAAGAATTTTCCCTCTTTGACCCGAAATTCCTTGAAGAAGTTGCCAATATGAAGGAAAAGAATCTTGCTGTCGAGTTACTTAAAAAACTTATTGCAGAACAGGTATCTGTTTATCGCAGAACAAATATCGTTAAATCCGAGAAATTTAGCGAGATTATGCAGCGTTCGCTCAATGCATATTTGAACGGTATGCTGACCAATGAAGAAGTCATTGAAGAAATGCTGAAACTTGCAAAACAAATTGCAGCAGCACAAAAAGAAGGCGACCAACTCGGACTTACAGCCGATGAGCTTGCATTCTACGATGCCCTCACAAAGCCGCAGGCAATCAAAGATTTTTACGAAAATGACGAACTCATTGCCATTACGAAAGAACTTGCTGATACTCTCCGCAGAAACAAGACGATTGACTGGCAAAAGCGTGAGTCGGCAAGAGCAAAAATGCGTATGCTTATCAAAAAGCTTTTGAGGAAGCATAAATATCCGCCAGAGGGTATGGAAGATGCTGTCCAAACTGTTATGACCCAGTGCGAACTTTGGACAGATAACATGATGGAAATGTAAATCGAAAATTTAGAATTGATTAAAAGAAAAACTTTATGAGTTGTGTAATAATAAAAGCAACAGATTAAAGTGACATCCAAAGTGACAATAAGATGTCACTTTGGGAGCTGAAATAAAAATGCTTTTAGGTTTATTTCTAATTCATTTAACACATAAGGCGGGCGCATATACTAATCGTTAAGTTGAATTCTAATCAAAAAATGTTATAATAAACACATAAATCTTACGAGAAATTTTAGTCTTTAGAGGTGCAATATGGCGCTTGAAAATATCGATAAAATGCCTAAAACAACTTTCAAGGCTAAAGAATTATAAAATTTATACCGAAAGGGTTTTACTATTATTTGTCACTATTTCTTGCAGTGGGGTGCATTATATTTGAGTTATGATTCTTCTCAATTTCCAAGAGCATCAAAATAGCATCAATTTTCAACAAAAACTATAAAGACAAAAACAAACAGCACTTTCAAATCCTGAAAGTGCTGTTTTTATGCGGAATTTTAGAGGGACTGTATTTTAACGCGGCTTAACTGAAAGCGTGCTTTTCGCTCCAAAACCGCGTGCCGAGGGTTCAAGTCCTTCTGCCCCTGCCAAAGCAAACAGCGGTTGCCTTAGGCAGCCGCTGTTTGTTTTAGTAAGATTGTTAAGGACTTGAACCCGAGAGGGTCTGAGCGTTAAGAAAACAGTTCAGTGAACTGTTTTTAGCGAAGAGTGGTGAGGCGGGTACTGAAATTCGCAGAATTTCGGTCGCCGAGCCATCAGTATGCAAGGCAACGCCGCAGCATACGCCAAGTCCTTCTGCCCCTGCTAGAAATACAGGCATCGCTTTTGCGGTGCCTGTATTTTTTGTTTGTGCGTAAAATTCTTGAAACGAGGCACGCGCGTGCCGGGCAACACACGCGACCGCTGCCGGTGGCAGGTGAAGGGAGCGTTTATTGGCGCAGCGGTCGGAAAAATCATGGAAAAGCGCAAGCCCGCCGATTTTTCCGGGTTACTGCAAGAGGGCATAGTCTGCCTTCTGCCCCTGCCAAAAACAAAAGCCTTGAAATTTCGCTCAACCGCGCGGTTTCAAGGCTCTTTTTTCTGTTATATATTTCTCAATTTCCTTACGGCGCGCGGTCAGCGCGCCTTTTTTTGATGCTCAAAACAGTCTTCAAATTGTCCAACTTTTCCGTTAAATCCAACCTTTCCGTCCCGTACATCATCAAAAAAGCATCAGTTTACAATATAGACGAATGAACATATATATGTTATGATTTAGTTATCTAAGTGTTCTAAAGTATATAGGGAGAAACAAATATGGATCGGATTTTAAGCGGCGTATTAGGATTTGCAATAGGGGACGCAATGGGCGTACCAGTTGAGTTTACGGATAGAACTAAACTTTTGAGCAATCCCGTTCAGGAAATGCTCGGCTTTGGTAGTTATGATGTTCCGGCAGGCAGTTGGTCTGATGATACTTCCATGACGCTTGCCACAATGGATTCCGTTTCTAAAACCGGTAAAATCGATTGCAATGATATGGCAATGCTTTTTTGTAATTGGATAAATAACGCTGATTATACTGCAAATGGTTTTGTTTTTGACATTGGTATAACAACAAAATATGCGCTTTTAAAATTTATGAAAGACAAATGTAATGCTTCACTTTGCGGCGGAACAGGCTTTAATGAGAACGGCAATGGTTCATTGATGAGAATGCTGCCGATAGCCTTTTATTGCTATTATCATAAATCAGACGATAATGACATTTATGAAATCGTAAAAAAAGTTTCATCAATTACACACGCTCATGAAATCAGCATAATGGGCTGCTATGTATACGTGAAATATGTTATTAATATTTTAAATGGGCAGGATAAACTGCAATCCTACAAGAATATTAAAAACTTTGATTACGCCAATTATTTTCAAGACGATACGATTAAAGCGTATGACCGAATTTTAAAAGATAATATTAATGAATTGAAAGTTAGTGAAATAGATTCTAATGGTTATGTTGTTTCTACTCTTGAAACGGTTTTGTGGACTGTTATCAATTCAAATTCCTATACCCAGTCTATTATAGTTGCTGTAAATTTAGGTAACGATACAGATACGAACGCCGCAATAACCGGTTCTGTTACAGGTATTATTTATGGTATGGAAACATTTCCAAATGAATGGTTAAGTAAATTGGAAAGAGTTGACTATATTAAAGATATTTCTGAAAAATTTTCATCATCATTGCTTAAATCATAAATCGATAGTATTAAGAACAATAGTAGAATAGTAAATTTATTATTATATCTCAAACCCATCGGTTATGCCTTTCAGCATTTCATCATTTCGCTTTACATAATACATCTCGGTGATTTCTGAAGTAGTGTGTCCGAGCAGATCGGCAACCTGTTTAGGTGTTAAGCATTTGATTGTTCCATCGGGTTGTCTGATTCCGTTCACAAGATTCGTGGGGAATGTGTGGCGCAGGCTGTGTAAGCCCTTGCGCTCGATTCCTGCCGCTTTCAGTATGCGGTAGTATCTTTTTCTGAAGTTTGACGGTTTTGTGAAGTTTCCGTTCTCATCGCAGATAAGAGGGGAGTCCTCACCAAAGTAGAACTCATTTTGAAGTATCTTGATCATTTCCACAGCCGTGTTGTTCAGCGGTACAGACCGCTTGCTCGACGCGGTTTTTAATTTACCGACTTCGATCTCTCTGCCCGATGTTTTTTCTATTCCGTTTCTCTTGCTGACTTCTTTAACGCCTCGCTGCAGATGTATAACTCTGTTTTCAAGGTCAATGTCGCTGTTGAGCAAACCAAGTGCCTCGGCTGTTCTTATCCCTGTGTTGAGCATTAGTGTGTATGCCGCCGCCTGTTGATAAACATGTTTACCGTTTGAGAATTTTCTGAAACATTCTTCCTTGAACTTTTCAACTTCTTTATCTGTGAATACGGTAATCGTTTCACTTGTCGGCTTGAGTTCTTTCCCTTGCTTGGCATAAAAGTTAGCTTTCTTGATCTGTCCTACATTCAGCATAGGATTTTTGCTAATGATATCTTCCTGTTCAAGGTAGCGGAAGTACTCGCTGAGCAGATTGTATGTCTGCTTGACTGTTGAGAACGCATAACCTTTTTCCGTGAGTTGATTTATCAGTTTTTTAATATCCGCAGCAGATAGATTTGAAATGATCTTGCCGCCAATGTATGGCGTGATCTCGTTGTTTAATATCTGCTCGCAGCGGTCATAGGTCGTCTTTTCAACAGAAGGGTATTTGAATACCTGCAGATAGTTTTTCATCCCCTCAGCAAGAGTTTTATTGCATTCAGCGGATTCAGCCAATTCATCCTCAAACTGTTTTATGTAGTTTTTCATCTTTTTCTTGACTTCAAGTTTTGTTGTGCCGGAAAAACTTTTCCTTGTCCGTTCTCCCTTTTCATTTCTGCACCACACAACACCTCCCCAGCGACCGTCAGTTCTTTTAAACGCGTTTCCGTTCGTAAGTAGTTCTTTTTTCATAACACCACGCTCCTTTATCAACACACAATACCACCTAGAGCATCAATTATCCAGAGAATTTTTCGATACCACCGGAATTTTTGAAATATATTTGTAATCGCTAATGGTATCACTTTTGGGCGCACAAATTGTTTTGCAAAAACCGCACAACCACGCGGATTATGAAATTCGTGACACACAAAACGCCCAAAAAGTATGCCGCGAATTTTGCGACAACCTCATTTTGACATACCTTTTGAAAGTCCGCAAGGCGTTGCCGTTGCGGTGTTTTTCGGCTTCGGCACACCCAAAGTGTGCCCAGCCTTTATCCTGCTTAGGAATCAACCATGCAAAACTACCTGAAAAGAGCAAAAATAACCTGGTTCAAACTCGTGAAATCAGCCGTTTATGATCTTATTTGATTAACTTCATTATTGTTTTCTGAAAGTCTCCAAAACCGTGTTCAGCGGCGCAAGAGGCTTTTATATTGTTAGTCACCATCTCCTAAACCGGGGGTGCATCATAATTTGTTGACCGTGTAAATATTCTCAGTACCGGAAAAGAATATACTGTGAACTCAGCAGAGGATAGACATCCTTTAAAAAGTTAGTTTGGTGATGTGAAATAATTTCCGTTCATTATTCTTTACAGCCAAGTTGTTTTTGAATCCATTTTTGTAGTTCATCTTTCGGAACAACAATGCGAGAACCAACCTTTATGGATGGAAAGTCATTTCCTTTAACCAGTTCATAGGCGCTTGTTCGCGAGATACCGAGCACAGTCGCTGTTTCTGTAACGGATAGCATTATTGGTAATTCATCAAAACTTTTGTAGATCTTTTTCATTTATATTCTCCTTTCATGTTTTTAAAATGCAGTTTTGAACTAACTAATGGGTAACAATTTTACAATTAATTAAATTAATTTGTCTTTAATGTTTGTTTCATAAGACTAAGCCTTTTAGATTATTTGTCAGCGTTTGCTGAACCGGGCGCGGTTCATAATTTGAGCACCGTGTAAAGATTACTCTGCCTTGCGTTATCAAAGTATCTTTCCGAAACATCTATCAGTCCTTTTTCAGAAAGACTTCGTATTGCCTTACGGCAGGAGTTCTCACACATACCGCAGGCTCTCGCGATGTTTGGTACCGAATAAAAACTCTGCCCTTTGGCATCGCCTCTGCTTGTCAGAAAACCATACACCGTAAATTCCATCGGCGTCAGACCTTCGTCAAAAATACTGTTCGGCAACAAAAAATAATTTCCGTTCATGTTATCAGTCTCCTTTCATAAAAATGTCCTTCCATATATGTAGGAAGTGGGAACGATGTTTTAAGTACCGTTTTTTGAAATGTTTATATTTTTTTACAAATTGAAGCACCTCCACTTATCCTTGCACACTTTTTTGACCTTTTGAGCCAAACTTTTTTCGTCCCTTTACTTATAGCCACGAAAACAGCAAAGGATGAGGTTTTTAAAAATCTTATTTACAAAATATTTACACCCTCATATATTTAGCCGTTAACTATATACCTTTGAGCCGATTTTTCACAGTAATTTACAAAAATTTAAAACCCCTTCACTTCCTTTGCCGCAAAGTCCGTACATTTAACAACCCCTTTTTGAAAAAAATTTTATTTTCAGCATTTTGCGCAACTGTTTTGAAAAGAAAAAAAGAACTGTTTCTCAATTAAGAGAAACGGCTCTTTTTATATGCTTTTATTTAATCAAATTTATAGGTTCTATAATAAATTTCGAGGTTCTCACCCCAACATTTATTATAGAAACAATTTGTATTTTATAGGAGGTACAAGCACTTGTTATCCATCTAAAAATTTATACACTTTCTTTTACAAAATTGAATAGGGAAAGAAATTTCAACTCTCTTTTTATTTTCTTAACATTTTTGTATCTTTCCGCTATTTGTGTAGAGGTTGCTTTTTTTATTATTCTTTTAACAGCCCCCTTTGGTAATGAAACAGCCGGGTGTTTGCCTACGAGCATAATATTAAGCAATACGCCTAAAGAGTATATGTCGGTTTCTATTCCAGATTGTGAAATACCGTATTGTTCAGGCGCAGCATAACCAATAGTACCTAAATTATCCGTATCGCTGTTGCTTTTGGCACTTATTTTTCTTGCAATTGAAAAATCAATTAAAACAGCATTGTCATTTTTAGTTATTATAACATTTTCAGGTTTAATATCTCTGTGTATAATTCCGGCCTTGTGGATTACATCTAAAGCGTCGCAAAGTTGCATTGCGTATTTATAGGCGCTTTTTTTATTCAAATTTCCTTTTTCAATGATATCGTAAAGATTTTTTCCGTTTATATATTCTTCAAGTGTTATAACATATTTTTCGTCAGAGCATACTTCATATATTTTTACAATGTTTTTATTGCGTATTGTTCTCAGTTCTCTGAAAACATCATCATTTCTGTTTACAGAATACCTCAAAACCAATTTATTGTTGCCGCTTGTTTGTTCATAAATGTATACTTTGCTTTTATCACTGTCTTTTACGGTTACAAGTTTTTTATAATCGGAAGATAAAACTTCGTCAATATAATTCTTTAAGTCATTATCGTTTTTGGTCATTTTAATACTTCCTCATCAAATTTGCTAAGAAGTTCATTACATTCGTAAAAACTCAAATTGTTGTTCAACGAATAAATAATTATGCTGTCCCGTTTAACTCGCGGATAGAGTAGGGGCTTGTCTGAAAGTCGCAAAATCTGCTGGCAGTCGTCAAGGCTCATATGCATGGTTAGCGCAAGTCTTATGATCTTGTCTTTAGACGGTATCTTTCTTCCATTTATAACATCGTAAAAATAGCAGTAGTTAAAATCCGCTTTGTTGATTATATTTGTTTTTGAAAGCCCGGATTTTTCACATGCCTGTTCCCAAAGTTCATGAATGCTGTGATATACAAATGATGATGAATTACTGCTTATGTAATCTGTTATTTCACATTTTTTGCCAAGTCCTTTAAACAGATCATCTGTGCTTTTTCTCATATTCTCTCCGTTAATAAATAATTATCTCGCCTTTAAAGTTTTCTTTAATAAAATCTATCTTGGGATGACCTTCTTCAATATAAATCGTTTTCAAATTTGATTCTGAAGAAGTGAAGTATTTTTTTATTTGGCTGTTCTTAAAATCCGCATCTTTTGGTATGCGCAGCACTTCAAGATTCGGATTGATCTTGTTGCTTAGTATCGTTCCTCTTCCAGGATTAAAGCAATACCCGCTTTTTATTGTATATTCTTTTACATTAGCAGTAGATGAGAAAAATTGGAGTTCTTTCATGTTTTCGTTGTATACTGCTACACCGTTATCATCAAAGAGATATTTATTATCATCGTTAATGTAAACTGCATCCATATAATTAGAAGTGTATTTTGAAAGTGTAAAACCTTTTGTAGAATGGATATAGACTCTTTTTATGTTGGTGTTATACATAAAAACGGCATTATCTAAGGTTACACACCAGTCGGGCATAGTCCATTCGGAGACTTTCGCCCCCTCGCAAAAATATTGAAGCGCGTATCCATCCTCTTGATCATCATAACAATATAAACCGTAATCATAAACTCTGTAATCATCGCAATTATATATTTGGATATCTGTTAATGATGGGCACTTACCGGCAAAACCGCCTATTTTTAATTTAGCGCTGTTGCTATCAGGGCGTATAAAAACAACACTTTTTAAATTGTTGCAAAGCCAAACGGCATTGGAACCAAAGCTTAGCTTCGTATCGTTAGGCGCCATTTCAAAAATGATCTGCTCCACTTCATCTACATTCTGAAAAGTCAATCCTTCAATATAAGTTACATAATCGCCGTTATAAGAATTTGGCACTCGTACGATCTTATCGTTCCCGTTATATTTTGTGATTATAAGCGAGCCGTTTCTGTATTCAAATGTAAAATCATTACTATTTATCGGTATATCAGAATAATCGCTTGACGTGCTTTCCGTAGTGGATTCCGTTACGCTGCCCGATGTGGTTTCATTTTCAGTCGTCGTTTCGGTGGGCTTTTGCGTAACTTCGGTCGTTCCGTCTGGCTTTTCAGTTATAACAGTGCCGTCAGTCTTTTCGGTAACTACAGTACCGTCAGCCTCTTCAGTAATTACGGTTCCGTCAGCTTTTACGGTTTCTATACTCCCGTCATCATATGTAGTAACAACGGAACCGTCCTCCTCCGTAACGGTGGAAACCGCGTGCTTTTGTGTGGTAACTGCTTGTGTGTCCGCGTCAGCTTGGTTGTTCCTGCAAGAATAGTAGATACCGCAGGCAGTTGCAACGGCAATAAGCAGGATTAAGATTGCGGAAATAAGTATTATTGCTTTTTTATTTTGCTTTATTTTATCTAAAATCGGAAGTTTTGTTTTTTTATTGTCATCTTGTGTTTCGTTAAAATCATGAAAGCAGTGTAAACAAAAATGCGCTTCTTCAGGCAATGGATTGTTACATACAGGACATTCCCTTTTCAAAATACCGCCTCCAATCATTCATTAACATAATTATAAGTGCGAAAACACATTTAGTAAAGTGTTTTTTGATAAATAAAAAATTTTGTCAATAGTACGCTGGCAGTGAATTGGCTGCGGTAAATTTAAATGTTAAAATTAAATATATTGATTTTAATTTGTTTTGAGGAGAAGAAAATATGCGATGTACAAACTGTGGCATTGAAAATGAGAAACAAAATATTGTATGTTCAAACTGTGGAACTAACTTAACGACGCAGAATTATAAAGATATTTTTAAAAACAAGAAAAAACTAATTATGCTGTCTGCTGGCATCATAGCAGTTATAATTATAATCGTATTAATCCTTTCTGCAGTTGTATTTCCTAATATCGCGTCAGCAAGAATGCGTGATGCATTTGACTCAAAGTCAGGCGGGGCGGTAATGGATGTATTTGCGGATTACTGCGGGGATTATTCGGTAGTATACGACGATTTGTCCCATTCAGGAAAAGCCGTGTTTAATGAATTTGAAGATTGCATAACGAGTGCAAAAGATGAGTTGAATGAGCAGCCTGTAGATACCGATATAAATAATTATTTACTTGAAGCTACAGGCGATATTTTCTTGCCGCAGGACTATTCGGCTGTAACAACCATAGCGCAATATAACGGTGAATTATATAATGTAGTGCAGGATTTTTATTTGCTGTATAGCTCAAAAATTTCATACGGCATGGGAATAACGGCGTATTCACAGGCGGATTACAGCACGGCGGTAAGTGAATTGTCACGCGTGATAGAATCTGACAATTGGTATGAGAATGCACAAAGCAAATTGACTGAATGCCAGGAAAAACTGTTAGAGGAAAAACTTACACTTATTGATAATTACATAACGAGCGGAGATTATGATTCCGCTTTGCAGCAGATGAATAGTTTAAGAAATGAAAATTTAACGGATGAAATGAAAGCCGAACTTGATGAATACGAAACAAAGATATATGAAGCGCAGCTTGCAAAAATAGAAGATTATATAAATGACGGCGACATTGACGGCGCAAAGGAATATGTGGAATCCCTCGGCGCAAACTTGTCAGAAGATGCACAGGCTCGCCTGGAGCAAGCACTGAAAAACAAAGCGAGCGAATATTTAACAAAAGCAGATGAAGCGTTGAAAAGCGGAGAGCGCCAGGGCGCTTACGATATGGCGGTAATGGCACAGACCTTGCGTCCTGATGACACGGAAATACAAAAAAAGGTTGCGTATTATAAAGAATATTTACCGTTTGCCTTATATAAAGAGGAAAATTGTTTGAGTCAAGAGAAAGAGGAATATTATAGCACGATTGAATATGATAGAAAACTTACTTCCAATAACTCTAAAACCATGCAGAATTGCATTCGTATTGGTTATGAAAATACTTCTTCCGGGTTACTCTTTTCCGTCACGTATAATCTTGACGGAAATTATGACAAGCTTTCCGCCACTCAGTTTGTTACGGCAGATTCAAAAAATATTGAGCAAAATGCATATTTGGAAATATATGGTGATGGCAAGAAGTTATTCACATCAGATACTATGGGTGTAAATTATCTGCCAAAAAATTTTTCTGTTGACATTAGTGGGATCAGCATTTTAAATGTTAAATTTTATGGAGACACAAATTTTAGCAGTTTGATGTTGGATTTAGTACATTACGGCGTATCTGACTTCGTTGCTACAAAAAATCTACCGGAATAAAATAACACTTTATTAAAGATAAAGTGTGAAAAGGAGATTTATACTATGAAAACAGTAAAATTATCGATTAAATATATATTATGTGTCCTTCTCTCGGTTTGCATTATGTCAACATTGTTTTCCGGGTGTAATGTAGGCTTCGTTAAAAGAGAACAATCTAATATATCGGAAAATACACAGGTATATAATGATTGTCTTTTTTATATTAATACGCAATCCACTACGGAGCCTTATTTGGATCACAAAAAGTATATTTATTATGATAATATATTCAAGTTTGATTTGAAAACGGGAGAGAAATCGCAAGTGTTCTCGGCTTCAAATATTTATTTGGATTCTGCAAATTATGAGCGTCCCTCTGGAGCTGCTATTGAAAATGCACAAAGTGTTTCACCATTTTACTTTTTAAATGACCAATTGTTTTGTTTATATGTAACAGGATATGAAGAATATTATTTTTATATAGCAGTTATTGACTTAAGTGATAGTTCTTATGAATTGATAGAATTGTCTGATATTCAGATTAATCATGGCACAGAATATATTAAGGATTTGGATATCGGAGAACTGAAACTCGCCGGAGTTGTTGGCAGCAAATTGATTCTTTCAGTTGATTATGATTCAGTTTACAATGATTCGTGCGATGTTATATTCTTTTATAATTTGGAAAAAAGTGAAGCAGAATTTTTTGCAAAAGAACTTACTGATGAAAATGAGAATTACTCTTTGTATGTTGAATGCATAAGCAAAGAGGGAATGATCATAGAAACTTCCGATGGGTCCGAAAATAAGTATATATATTATGATTTTGACAGCGGTGAATTTATAAATCCTGTTTCAGAAAATCTAGGTTCAGTATTCTATGCAGACAGTGATTATATTTATTATTTATCCTATAATGAGGTTCCTGAAGAACCAAAAACATATTTAAACAGAAGCACATTGGACGGTAAAAATCATGAAATTTTAGAAACATTTGATTCTTATATTATTAACCAATATAATACTGATGACTTCCTTTGTACGAAAAATATACTTTTATTTAGTGAAAACAGCGGCAACAGTGACGAAATTTGTGTCTTCTATCTTTTTAATGCAGAGACTGGAATTAAAAGATTTACAATTCCTTTTGCGGAGATAGACAATGACGGCTATAGCGCATTAGAAGCGTATGTAACTGGAGATTCTTTAATTTGCAGATTAGATTCATACAAAGGATACGACGATTATGGTGAATCAAATCATGGGGATTACTATCAACACTATATTTATTCAGATAACTATTATTTTTATAAAGACGGTAATTTAGAACCCATTATTAGTAATGAATATACAATTGAATATGATGTTTAATCGGCAGTATTTTACGAACTTCAAAGGTCAAAAATGTTGATGTTGAGGGATACATAAAAATATATGGCGATGGTAAAAAATTATATACTTCTGCCACAATGGAAAAGAATGTGTTGCCGCAGGATATAAAAGTTGATGTTTCTAATGTATTCACGCTTGTCGTAAAATTCTATGGCAAGAAATATAACGGTGACGCCGGTTATGGTGTATCCAATCTTGTTGCCACAAAAATCTTCCGGAATGAAATAACAGTATATAAAGATAAAGTGTAAAAAGGAGATTTATACATCACCGAAAGTAATTTTTAATTCATTGGAACAAACGGATTAGTATATTGATTGCATAACGGCAAATGAAAATAAATTGACAGTAACTTATACCATTAGCGACTTTGATTCAATTATATCTCAACCTGCAATAAAAAATGCATTTGTTGATACAGATAGCGGTGATGTAGAACTGCGATATAATGACGATATGCTTGCCGAATACAACTGTTATTTTTTCGGAGATTATGAGATTAGGCAGAATTTCTTTACCGCTGAAAAGTTAGGTGTTTTTTATAATGGTGAAAAAATTGGAGAGTTCGGCGATTCTGGTGATAACATGATGCTAAATGTCTGCAACAACGAGTTTTACTATTTTGACAGTGATACAGGTTATAATACATTTTATAGGGTAAATGAGCAGGGAAGCAGAGCAACTGTTTTTGCGCTTGATGAGTTTAGTGACTTTATTTCACTGCAATCGGACGGTATTGCAGTTTGCACAAGTTATCCTGATTATACAAATCTTGATTATGCAAATAATGCAGATAAAAGGGAATTTAAAATATTCGACTTGAAAAACTATAGCTAAATTACATCTTATTATTTTATTCTATCTAATCTCGTAGCCACAAAAATATACTCGTAATAAGGAGCAAAAATCATGCACTTAACAGAAAATCAAAAAGGATATTTAAAAGTTTTAATGGTTCTCTCATTTGTGATTTTGATTATAATCGGCTTTGCTTTGAGAAATACATATGAAAATCCAAGCCCCGAAAAAGCAATTATAGGACACTGGGTACTTACAGATGATGAGAAAAATAATTATGTAAGAATGATAAATGACTATTTTCCAGAAGAGGCTATTTATTTTTATGAGGATGGACAGATGTCTATGAATGGAAGCAACTGTACATATTCTGTTGTTGGCAATGAGCTTACAATATTATCTTTTTGGGCGGTACGCAATATTATGAGATAATTATATCTGATAATGAAATGACATTAAAACGCACCATAGGGACTTATAATGGCACTACGGCTTACTATGAAAAAGTGAGTTGAAAACATTGAGGTGTATATTAATGAAAAAGAAAATAATTTGCAGTGTTTCAATTATTGCCGTGAGCATTGTTCTGTTTGTTTTTATGGTCGTGAAAGGGTATCCGATGATAGCTGTGGCAAAAACCGAAAATGCATTAAACAACGGGGACGGCGAAGCTTTGTCGGAGATTTATGAAAGCCGTTATGGAATATTTACTGATTTGGCCAGTGATAGTGTTAGAGAATATATGTCAGAATGGATAGAACCGGTTGCTGATGATTTTAATCAGAAATTTACAAACTTTGAAACACAGGAAGTAATGGATTCCTATTTAAAAGAGAGATACGGAACTGTTTTTTTCACTGATGAAAATAGTTCAGAAATGATAATTTATAATGAATTTTGGAAATTGAACTCAATTAGAGCTAGCAAAATTAAAAGTATAGAGGTTAAAGATACCTTAGATGAATATGAAAACAGAATAAATGAAGTCAGAAATATGTTGGACAATCTTTCTAATTTAAGTAAGATTACGGCTGACGATGCAATTGTATCCGAACAGGATGCGGAGTTTGTAAGTTTAAGTTTTGAACTAAACAGACTGGATAACGAATTGATGGATCCTTATTTATTTTATGGTTGTGTTGAAGATGACGCAAACTGTGTTATATTAAAACATAAATGGCAACAGCTTCAAGCAGAATTAGAAAAATTACAAAGTGAATATGACGAATATAATACTGATTAATCAAAAACGAATGATAGAGAGTTTTAAAGTGCAGCGCATTTACAAATATAAATAATCAGTCAGATACAAGGTGAGAGTGGTAAAGTACATGAACTTAGTCAACGAGATTTTGGATGCTATTGACTCAGTTATAGTCATAAATAAAATGAAAATCTGTTGATAAATCGATAGATTTGTTTTATAATAAACTAAAATAAATATGCGAGGGATTGTTTTGTATATTTCAAATGAAAAGGCGATAAACAGCGCCGCAGCTTCTCTTGAAATGGAAGGCTTTGTCATCTCAGATGATTATAAAGAGCTGTGCAAAAAGCTTCTTAATAAAGAAATAACGATGGCGCAGTATATTGAGATCATTAAAAATCATCAGGGTATTAACGTATAATGAGTTACAGCATTGATTCTTCCACAAGTAATTGTTATGAGGGCACAACCTGCTTAATAAATAAATGGGGTATTACTGATGAAAACAAACTAAAAGAATTTGAGGGCGCTGTGACTTTTGCAAAAGCAAGCAAACTTGAACTCAATCCTATCAGTGATACTTTTGATGTTGAACATTACAAGTTAATTCACAAATATTTATTTGAAGATATTTATGATTGGGCAGGCGAATACCGAACTGTTAATATCAGTAAAAAAGGAACAAAGTTTGCTTCGGCAGATCAGATTTCTGATTTAATGAACGCATGCTTTATGCGTTTGAAAGATAACGATTATTTTCAAAATAAATCATTTGACGAATTTGTTGATAACATTGTTGATTTCTACAGTGTTACAAATATGATTCACCCATTCAGAGAGGGAAACGGAAGAACACAAAGATTATTCATTTCACAGCTTATTCGATTTAATAATTATGATATCGATTTTTCATCGATTGATAAGGATGAACTTATGATAGCAACTATCCATGCCGCTAATGGTATAACAGACTATCTTAAAGAGATTTTTTATAATCATATTGAAAAGTCAAAATAATTTATTGCCTGCTCATCCAAGCAGGCTTATTTTTTGCTTTATTTTTATTAATCCCTATCCTTACAGGTTTAACGAATATCTTGACTGATATAATAATTTATGTTTATAATAAAATATACCAATTTTGGCGGTGATCATATGTGCACGAAAAATGAACTGAATAGTATTATTGATGCCGTTGTCATCGGGGCAAAGGAACTGCTTGGAAACAGGCTGGATTCAGTAATCCTTTATGGGTCTTATGCACGCGGTGATTATGACGATGAGTCAGATATAGACATTATGGTTATAATAAACGGTTCGCCTGATGATCTTAAGCAATTCAGAAAGTCGCTTGTTGATATTGCCAGCGATCTTTCGCTTGAATACGATATTATGGTATCGCTATTGCTGTTTGATTCTGATACATTTAGTAAGTATAAGAATGCAATGCCTTTTTTGGTGAATGTGCAGAAGGACGGTGTGAAAGTTGCCTGATAAAAGTGTAAAAGAACTTTCAAAACTATTAATGGAAAAAGCAAGAAAAACACTTTCATACATTCCGTCTTATATTGAACTTGGTGATTATAATACAGCCATTAACAGATCATACTATTCTGCTTTTTATTCGATGAAGGCTATTGAAATACTCGATGGGTTTGATTCAAAAAAGCATTCCGGTGTTGTTGCATATTTCAGAAGCCAATATATAAAGACCGGCATTCTTGATAAAGAACTATCAAGAATAATCGGTAGATTGCTGGATTCACGCGAACAAGGCGACTATAATTTGACTGTGGAGTTTGATTTGCAGGACGCTACAGAATTATTTTCGTACGCTAAAAAGTTTGTAAATGAAATAGATCAGTATTTAAAACTCAATTTGGAAATTAATTTGTAATATTGTAATTTTTAATGGTACAATGTAAAAAAGATTGGTGGTGAGAACGATGCAAAGCCTCAACGGAAAAATCATGTCAGAGGATATTCCTGTTGTCACAATAAAAAATGGCGTTGTGGTTGATAAAAACGAGAAACTTGCGCCCTTATTTTTCAACAGATGTGATGATATTGCTGCTTGGTTAAAAGGTCGAGCTATTGATTCTCATCGTGCTAATTCAAGACTCTTGAAAAAAGCACTTCGTCTGCAAAATAAAGACGAAATCAGTACGGTGCTTGCGGTTAATGCCGTAACAATTACGGATAATTTTTGGTTTTGTGAAGACGGCTCTGATTTAACATGGGATGATGTCCGTTTTAAAGAGAATTATTTTGACAGTCTTGCGCTTTGCGGTGATCCTGACAGTTTCAATCAAAAGCCGTCAAGGACGCCGGAACTCACCAATATCGGTAGTTATGAGAAGTGCTGGCGACTTATCGACGGCGCTTGGTGGATGTATAAGTCCGGCAATGAGAACGAACTGTTTTCCGAGTTGTTTATCTGCAAATTAGGTTCGTCTTTAGGTTTTGATATGGCTCACTACGAGTTGGATGACGGCTATATCAGAACAAAGGATTTTACAGAAAACGGCAGATATAATTTTGAGTCGGCAGAATCTCTTGTAGGTGATGACGAAGATTACTGTAAAAACTTTGATGTGTTTTACAGTATCTCAAAGAATATGGCAGAAGATTATTTAAAACTCATTTATCTGGATACTGTTTGTATGAATATGGATCGCCATACAAAAAACTACGGTGTTTTGAGAGATTCCAAAACAGGGGATATAGTAAAACTTGCTCCTAATTATGACAACAATATTGCTTTAATATCCCGCGGATATCCAAGGTTTATAGAGCGCAAAAACGATACGCTTATTGACTTGTTTATCGAGTTGTTAAAGAGTAACAAAGAGGCGTTTAGGCTGTTTAAGAATCTCAATATCCCTGTAATCACCGATGAACTTATAAGAAAATGTATTTCAGAAACTCCATTTGATGTTGACGGAGACAAAATTTCAGAATTCATACTTAACGGACAGAAAAGTATATTTGATTTCTTAAATAATCAATCATGAATTTATCATAGCATCAAAAAAGCATCAATCGTCGGATTGATGCTTGATTTTTTATCCAAATTTGTCTTAAAACTTTATAAAAAGGACACGCGGTTCATAAGACCACGTCCACTCCAAAACCGCGTGCCGAGGGTTCAAGTCCTTCTGCCCCTGTCTCTTATACACATCTCCGAGCCCACGAGACCGAGGCTGA
>ERZ1027013.217-NODE-217-length-24389-cov-16.430632_pt1 | contig 24389 bp, 17 predicted proteins | sample MGYA00519446_ERZ1027013 | MGnify/ENA primary metagenome ERZ1027013 (study PRJEB26926, sample SAMN06164699) | human gut metagenome | biome: ENVO:00009003; feature: ENVO:2100002; material: ENVO:00002003 | host: Homo sapiens | place: USA | collected 2012 ... | reverse complement strand
CTCTTTCTGCCTGTGAGAAACTGCCGTAAACATAGCCGTCTTCCCAATATCTCCAGAGTCTTACACGAACATAATATTTGTCTGCGTTGCCATTAACCTTAATTGTTTTGCTTGTATTATTAACGCCTACAAGGTTTGCGTTCTGTTTGTTGGTTTTGAATGTCGGGTCTGTTGACCATTCAAGATAGTAACCGTGCGCTGAACCTGCGTCCCATTTAACTTTGATTTGATTATTAGAAATAGGTTCTGCTGAAATTCCTGTCGGAGAAGCACAAGCCGCTACAGTATGAAGTTCATCGCTTTCAGGTCCGACAACTTTTCCGTTAACAGCCGCAACTTTGAAATAATATTCCCAGCCTGAATGAAGTCCCGTTACATTGTAATCGGGTGTTGTTGATGTTCCTACTTCTACATATTCTCCGCTTATTTTTTGAAGAATCTTGTAACCCGTTGCGTTTTCAACGGCATTCCATGCAAGGCGTATTCTTGCACCGTCATCGCCTCTGCCGGCGGCGTAAAGTCCTGTAACTTTTTCAGGCGTTTCAGGTTCCGGGTCGGGTTCTGTATATTCAAACAAATCTACATCATATTCAGCTTTGGTACTCATATTATTCATACCGAAAATGAATAGATATTCCACGCCTTTTTCAAGTTCAAGAATTTCTTTGAAATTGCTTCCCTGCCCCTCAGAATCTTCAATTATAGCTACATTCTCACCCGAGGACATAACATTAACGATACATTTGGGGTCTATTGTTCCTTTTGCATGAGAAGTAAGCACATATTTACCACTTTTTTCGGGAGTAAATGTGTACGCCTGAGTACTTCCGTCATTTTCAAGAACGACCGTGGCTATCTTCCCGAGTTCAAGCTGTGACTGGGCAAACGCTGCCTGTCCGAAAGAAAACATACTTATAACGGTTATAACCGAAATAAGCAAACTGAGTATTTTTTTCAAGATTTTCACCCCTGATATATTAATTATTTACATTATAAAATATCATCACTTAACTTTCAACAAAATAATAAATTGTTAATAAAAAAACACGGCTCTGAGAATACAACTCAAAGCCGTGTTAAATTTTAATATTCAGTCAGCAAGATAGTATAATCTCTGATATTTATAACACCGTTATTATCCACATCAAAGAACTCTTCATAGCCTTCTTCACCCTGTGATTTATTTATACTGTCTGCAAAGTCAAATTCAGCTGTGCCGCCGCAAACGCTGCAAACAACAAAAGCCTTGTCATTCTCAAATGAATTAAGAACATATGAATGTTCTTGACTCCAAATAGTATAAATTTCAATATCAGCAGTGATATTTTTGCCGTCATCACTCCAATGTGGGCAAACATAGCCTTCTGGTGCTGACGGGAATGAAGGCGCTGTTGAATCCTGCCCGTTCATAACGAACATATAGTCAAATTCATTTCCGCCCATCTCATCAAAATAGGTTACCTTAAAGAAATCCTTTGATGTATTTATACGAACGGACATACTCTCTGCGCCTGCACAGTTTGTATTGTAAGAATACTCAATACCGTTTTGAACAGCCTCGTATTCGGTAAACACAAACGCTTTGCTGTCTGCAACATATCCCTCTCCCTCATTTGTAAGGCTTGTTGAAACTATCCTGTCGGGGCTTGAAATATTTACGGGAACAAAAATATTTTTGCCGTCTGTTGACGCTTCAACATCAATGCTTTGGCTGCCTATATTGTAATCCGTTATATTGTTTTGAAGCAAAGTATTCGCCGAAAGATCAAGCTCTGTAAGGCGGTTCATTGAACAGTTAAGTTCAGCAAGCTGTGGGTTTGCAGAAAGGTTTAATGATGTAAGCTGGTTACCATAACAGTTAAGGAAATTAAGCTGTGAACACATACTTACATCAAGAGAGGAAAGCGAGCACTCATCGCACTGAAGTTTCTGAACAGACGGTGAAAGAACAAGGCTTGTAAGCTTTGAATTTCCTCGGCAGTTCAAATCGGTAAGCGCTGTATTTTTTGAAACATCAAGCGAAGTCAGCTCATTACCGTTTATTCTGAGTGACTGAAGATTTGTGAGAGCTGATAAATCAGCCGTCTCAATACCCAAATCAGCAGCATAAAGACTTGTAAGGGAAGTGAAATATTCAATTCCCTTTAAATCTTTAACTTCTCCCATAGCAAGCACTATAAGGGGCATACTTGTAACATTTCGTTCAGATTCGCTCAAAAAGCCATCCGCATCCTTGTCATAATTCTCCTGAACAGCCGCTCTAAAAACATCGTCAGGAAAATTCTGCGCATTAATAGCAATCACATCGTCTGCGCTTGCGGCAAGCGCACCTGTTAAACAGGTAAGAGAAACGATTGCCGCAAGAAGGACTGATAATTTCTTTTTAATATTTATTTTCATTATATATGCTCTCCTTATCATCTGCCCACGGTAAATGTTACGGGAATGGAATTTGTAATAACAGTACCGTCGCTGAGGGTGAGCTTGCAGGTTATTGTTGCGCTGTAATTAGAAGCCGTTACAAATCCGTCAATCTTTACATTACCGTTTTGGTCAACCGTTAGCTTAGAGTTGCTTGAACTCCATTCAATATTTGTATACGGCTCTGCCGCAACGGGATAAGTGTTAATTGAAAGGCTTACGGTTTTACCGTAAAGGTTAATGTTTTTGTAATCAACCCTGTCAACTTCTGCGCCTTCATAAACGAATTTGAACGATTCAATCATTTTAACATCGTCAACAATTTTAATAGACTTAGTTACAGTTGTAACTCTGTCATAATCGTCTGTAACAGTAAATGTAACATCAATTGAGCCGTACTCATCAGTATTGTCCTTAGTGATAATAATCATATTTCCGAGTACCTCTGCTGTTACGCCCACTGCATTTGCAAATGTAAGCTCTGAAGATTTAACCATGGCGCCCGTTGCATAAGAAGCGTTGAGAACAACCTGATTTGATTCATCTTTCACCAATGATGCGCCGTCCTGAACAGCTTCGCTGTTGCAGGTAATCTGAAGTTCTCCGGGATAAATAAACGGATGCGCCGCAAGGTCGTTATAACAGGTTTGAAGTTCAACAAGCGCTGCGTCTATTGCCTGCTGAGTTGACATATAATCATCGCAAACAACTTTTGCGTTGTCATAAGCAGTCTTGAAAGCCATGCCGTATTCATATTCATACGCCATATAATCTACTGAACTGTACTGCTCAATAGCCGCCGCAAGGGCAGTATTGTCATTTGTAGTAATTGCTCTGATTGAAGCTGAAATACCACCGTCTATTGATGTTGCGGTAATTGTGCATTCACCGCCCGTAATAAATGTAACCGTGCCGTTTGCGTCAACGGTTGCAATATCGGGATTTGAAGATGTAAAGATACAATCTCTGATACTCGGTATACTAATAGCCGTTGAGCCGCTTACTTTAGGCTCAAGCGTTACCGTAGTAGACGGAGCACCGTGAACAAGCTCTTCATCAAATGAAACGGAATGAACAGGAACACGAACAAAAGAAACATAAACGCTTCCCTTTGCCGTATTACCTACTTCGTCAGTAGCAGTAGCAGTTACGACAGCATATTCACCGCTGAGACCGCTCTTACTTACAAGTCCCGTTGAGTCAACTGTTATTCCGCTGCCTCCCTCAACGCTCCATTCAATCGTTACACCCTCGCAGGTTTCGGGGAGAACAGAAGCACTGAGCTGAAGAGAAACACCGTTGAGCGATGCTGCTTCATATCTGATAAATCCTTCATTGACAACTGATGCATTTTCAGTTTCAACGAGTGAAATATTTACGCCCTCAACAGGCACAAAGAATACAAGATTGTTATATGCATTATGAAGCTGTTCAATAGTTTTATCAACATCAGCCTGATTTGCCGTAGACTGATTTATAATGTTGTTTGCAAGAGTCAGCGCCTGTTCAAGAACAGCAAGCGATGCATTTGTATAAGTATGTGTGTCTTTTGTCTGCTGATAAAATTCGTTGTACTGTGCGTATACATTCGCAAGAACTGTATAGTCTGTGTTAAGTTTAACAGAGCAGGTTGCCGTATAGTTTCCGTCATAAGTCTGTGCAGTAATTACTACCGAGCCAGTGTTATGAGGAGTTACGGTGCCGTCTGAAGCAACCGTTGCAATACTTTCATCACTTGATGTCCAAATTACATCTTTGATGCCTGCGTCAGACGGATTAACAGTTGCGTTAATCTTGAATGCGCCTGCGTTTGCGTATCTTTCAATACTTGTCTGGTCAAGAGTAATGCCGTTTACAAGTTCGTCCGCAACAACAACTCTTATGGTTCTTGATACTGTTCTGCCGTAAGAATCTGTTGCCGTTGCAACAAGAGTTGCTTTTGCACTGTTGCCCGCAGTTGACGGATTTACCGAAACGCTTGTGCCGTTTATAGACACATCCGCATTATCCGACTTATCTGCAACACTCCAAGTTACGCTGGGATAATTTGAAGCCGCATCGGCAGGTACGGAAGCATTGAGAACTACTCTTGATTTATAAAGTCTGCTTGAACCTACAAAGCTGTGAGTAGCTGCATTGTCATCAACCGCTCCGCTGCCCTCTGACTTATAATCAAACAAAGCATTTTGCTTTTGATTGTCATAAGTGAAATTAAGAGTGGAAGCCACTGTAAATTCGTGACCCGCAAGAGCCTCGCCCGCAGCATTAAGATTATTTGCCGCCGCATTTATTTCACTTTGTGTAAGAGAATTATTTTCGAGTGCGGCCTGAGCAGCTTCAAACGCTGATTTGAACGCCATACCGTACTCATACTCATAATCCATATAGTTTACATTTTTGTATTTTTCAATTGCCTGGTTAAGAGCGCTTCTGTCTCCTGATGTTGAAACAGCACAAACACCTTCAAAACCGCCGTCATAAGATACAGCCCTTACGGTAGTTGCGCCTGCTCCGACAAATGTTACAAGACCGCTCTGGTCAACTGTTGCAACATTCTCATTATCGGATACCCACAAAACATCTTTTATGCTTGCGGCTCCGATATGGAACACTGAATCACCCGTGGGATAAATTGTGCAGTTAAGCTGGTACTGAGCGCCTATCTCTCCTGCAATTTCAGTTTGATTAAGAGTTACGCCCGTTACGGGATAATATGCGAATGAAACCCATACATCATCGCTCCACTGATTTCCGAAATGGTCTGTAACTGTGCAGGTAATCATTCCGTAACAGCTTTGGTCCTTAGTGGGCTTAGCAAGACCAGATTCGCTTACTGAAATAAGATCTGTTGATGAAGTCCATTCAACAGTATTGTAACTTGCGTTATTTGGATAAAGCCTTACATTAAGATTGAGTTCTGCGTTTTTATAAGAAAGTCCCTCACTTAAAAGTGAAAGGTCATACTGGTAATAATCAGCAGTTGCCTCGCCGTCTTTATAAAGCTCTACTTTCTGAATAAATGTATATTTTTTAAGTCCGTTGTACGCCTCTTCAAGTTCAGCATACATTGCGTCTGCCTCATCCTGTGTAGACGCATTTGCGGCAATCATTGCCTCTGCCTCCGCAAGCTTTTGAGTATATGCCTGATATGTATCAGGATAATAGTTTTCAGGTGAAAGCGACAGACCCTTATAAGTGTTTATAAGTTCCTGAAGTTTGTCATAGTTAGTAACAACATTTACCTTGCACTCTGCTTTAAATCCGCCGTCAACAGTTGTTGCGGTAATAATGCAGTCTCCGCCGTAAACAAATGTTACCGTTCCGTTTTGGTCTACTGTTGCAACACTTTCGTCACTTGACTTCCAAATTACGCCAGAAACATCAGCGCTGCTGTTGCCGAAAATATTCAGAGGTTCAACATTCGCCTTAATACTTCTTGTTTCCCCGGCTTTTCCGCCAACAATTTCAGCAGGGTCGAGGGTTACACCTGTTACGGTAGTCTTTGCAAAAGCGATAACCACGCTGTCTGAAACTGAGTTTCCGAAATAGTCCGTTGCCGTAACTGTTATTGTTGCAGAGCAAGCGTCATTTGAAGTCGGCTTGCAAAGACCTGTACTATCAACAGAAACAGAAGAATTATCTGAAGAACTCCATTTTACGGAGCTGTACATTGCGCCCTCAGGATTGAGCTGATAACTGAGTTTATAGCTTGTATTTGTATAAATTAAAGTATCTACCTTAACGCTGAGGTGATCCTTAGCCTCTTTTGAACTACTGTCAAGAATAGAAATGCTGTTTAAACCTACATATCCACCGAGTTTATAGAAAACATAAAGCAAATTATCTGCGTATGTATTTACCGTATCCTGAGCGGCAAGAGGCATTTCGTCAAGAATATAATAAGCGTAGTTGAGAACTCTCATATATTCTTTATAATCTTCTGCGTTTTCAGTTGTTTTAGTAATAACAGTCTTTTCACAAAGACCGAGAATCTCAACAAGTCTGTCTTTATCGGGATAAACAGTAACATTTACAGTATCAACAATTGCTCCGTCAGCAGAAACACAGTAAAGAGTTGTTGTACCTACATCAACACCTTTGATAACTGCATTGCCGTCAGAATCAACTGATTCAACTGTCAAAATACTTTCATCATTCGAATACCAGTTACATTCATAACAGGTATACGCATCGCTTGCAAAAGCTGAATTATTAGGTGTAATTGTGTGAGTTACATTAGCTGTGTATCCGTTTTTAAGAGAAATGTCTCCGCCGTCGATAACATTGCTTGTAGCATAGTTTCTTGAAACGGCAATTGTGATAACATCACTCTTAATTTTGCCGTCCTCTGAAATACAATAAACATTTACAGAGGTTGCCTTTTCAACGCTGGCTTTCATTTTTACTTCAACAGTTCCTGCGGCGTTGTCCTGATTATCAAGTTCGTAATCGTTGTTGTCTATATACCATTTAACATTCTTGTTTGTTGCATTTTCCGGAAGAATGTTTGCTTTAACAACACAACCGTTTCCGTAAAGACCATCCATAACTGTCTTTTTAACGGTTACATAATGATAAGTCTTATCGCCGATAACAACATCCTTTGCCGTCATAGTTCCGCCGCTTGTTACATCAATAGCGGAAAGAGAAATGCTATCTACAGGCTGACCGTTGTCTATATTTTTAGATGTGGTAACGGAAGAAATTTCAAAGAAATTATCATCAGAAAGGTTATATCCTGTCTGAGCCTTGCAAATAATCTTGCAAGTGCCGCCGGAAGTGGCGTAATAATGCCCCTGATAGTCAATAGTACCTATACCGTCCGTAACAGAGCCGTCATTCATAACGGGATTCCCCTCAGAATCAACAAGGGGGTTGCCCTCGGCGTCAGTTTCCTGATACGGCTCAACAGCCCATAACTGCTCAGGCTCGCCCGTTTCGCTGTTTATAATTTCAACGCCCCATCTAATATAAAGGTTGTTGGAATCAGCAACTCTTGAGGGATAAACATTTGCGTGAAGATACTGGTCTTCGCCTATATTTATTTTTTCTTTATCGGAGGTTATTTCAACATCTGAAAGATACGAACCTGTTTTGCCCGTAACAGTTATAGTAACTGTTTTTGAAACATTGTTCGCCGCAGAAGTTGCAGTGATTTCAACTGTCTGCTGAGAGTACTGACCGAGAGAACCGCCTGCGTCTCTACCTGTGATTGTACCTGTAACAGGATCAACATATGCGATAGACGGATCACTTGATGACCATGTAATATCAGAGGTGTCAGCCGCAACAGGCTGTGCATTTTCAATAGAGAGCTGAATCTGCGTACCCTCTCTTACTGTATTTGCGCCTTCAATATCAAAATCAGTACAAGGCACACCGTCAACAACGGTGAAAGTTATTGTATCATTTGTTGTAAACTGAAGAATTAAATTTCCGAGGATTCTTGCCGCCGTTGCAGTGAGCTGAACGGGGTCCGCAGTGTCGCCCACAATATCGTAAATAGCAAAGCAGGCGTCAAGCAGCGCCGCAAGAACATTTCTGTTTATATCAAGTCCTACATACTTGATAAGAATATCCGCAATCTGACTTGAATCTATCGAACTTGTGTCGCCAAGCTCATAAATATAGTTTATGTATTTGAGAAGATTTTGTATAAATCCGTCAGTATCGGGCGAAACAACAATAGTTACCGTACCCGTATTTTTAAAGGTAACAAGACCGGAATCGTCAACAGTGGCAATTACTTTGCCGTCTGTAAAAATAGAAGTGTTTTTAACGGAGTAAATAACGCCCATATGAAGTCTTGTGGGAGTGGTGCAAGCTGAAAGCTGAACGGTTGAGCCTACTGCAACCGTTGTGGGTATATCCTGCTTATTTGTAATATGAGTACCGTTAGGAATGAAGTCAGCATAAGGAGCGTCTGATTTCTGAACGCATACACTGAAGCTGTCTGTATCAAGTACCTTTCCCTCAGAGTCATACATAGTACAGGAAATTACAGTATTTACTTTGTCAAGGTAACCCCTAAGAGAATCGATAAGCTCGCCCTTATAAGAATCAACATATTTACCAAGAATTGAATCAGAACCGAAAGCGCCCTCAACAAGAGCGATAATGGCGTCTGTATCCATTGTATCGACATTAATAGTATCGTTAAACAGCACTTTTTCAAGCGCGGCTTTAATGATACCGCCTACAAGAGGTATTGAGCCTACCTCATTATCAAGCCATAGCCTTACTGCTGCGCCTTTTGACGAGTCAAAGGCACGCACGATACCGTCCTCTGTAACATCGCAAACAGTAGGTGTATCGCTTGTCCATTTAACATAGCCGTTGTCAGGAAGGGTACAGTCTATAAATTGATATTTAAACTGCTTTTTATCGCCTTCCATCATATATTCTATGTAGTCGGTTTCGCCGTCTTCCTGATAAGTGGGAACAAGCGTGCCGTCTTCATAGAAAATCTCTATGTCATAAAAGCCGATAACGCCGCTGTCACCGCCGTCGCCGCTAACTTCTCCTGCAAGAGCCGAAATACCGGGTATCATAGCAGAGAGCGCTATAAGCAACGCAAGAAAGACGCTTAAAATTCTTTTTTTCAGAATTTTCGTTTTCATATGGTTTCCTCCGTTTGTTAAAGAATGCCACAAAGCACCCAATATAATATATTAATTTATTATATTATATTTTTACATTTCAAATCAACTGACAAAACAAACAAAGAATTTGTTTCCGATTTGTATATTTTTTATAAACTTTTTGTATTCTACTTTTGCCATTAAAAGTAATATTAGAACGCAAAAAAAGGGAGCCAAACGCTCCCTTTTTAATACTGAAATATTAATTTTATTCACTGATTTCCTCAAGCTCGCATATAATCGCCATCGAGCCGTCCTGCTGGCTTATAATCTTTCTGACATCTTTAACAAGCTTTGTTTTAAGTCCTTTTGCATTGATTTTATAAGTGATCTCGCACTCGCCTTTTTTGAGAATCTCACGCCTGATATTTTCAGTCATTTCGCTTGAAAATTTATCAATAATTTTTGACAAATCGCCGCCGAAACGCTCAAAAAACTCGCTTCTTGAATACCCTATAAGTTTAACGAAATCACCGCTTATCAAATCACATTCAAACGGCTTTTCGGGCGATGTGAAAAAGATTGCGCCTGACAGATTTTCAAGTAAATTTATGAGCTTATCGTTGGCTTCATCAGCCCTTGACTCAGCCTCTTTTACCCTTGAAATATCCGTAAACATAGCATGGAAAATCGGGCTACCGTCATCGTCAATTTTATGTACCGCGGCATTGCATTTGCACCAGATATATCTGTTTTTATGCTGCCTTATTCTGTACTCAATATCCATCGGTTCCCCTGTTGCCATACATTTTCCGACAGCCTGAAAAACAAGCGTTTTATCCTCAGGATGAATAAACTCGTCAAGCCTGAAAATCTGTTTTTGACACTTGTCTTTCGTTGTGCCCAAAAGACGGCAGGCGCCCTCGTTAACATAAAGCGTTTCAAAGTGCATATTCGGCGTTACTTTGAAAAGGCATACGCCACCTGTTACAAGGTCGATAAGATGATTGATTTCCCTTGCTTTTTCCTTTAATTTTCTGTTTTTCTCCCTGCTTTTTGACACATCCGCAAAAACCAGCCTGCAAAGAGAGGATTTTTCCATATTCTGTGCCGTGCAGTGAACATAAACAGGCTCATCATCTGAATTGAGCAAATCCATATCCATATATATGTACGGTGAATCTTTTTTACAGATTTTTTCAATAACCTCCTGCCTGTCGGCGGGGATTATAATGTCCTGCAAAAACAGCTTTCCCTCTTTGATTTTAGAGGGATGAATGCCCACAAATTCGGAAAAATGGCTGTCTGAATCAACTATTTTGAAATTATCTTCTTTATCAACTACGCAGTTTAAAAATTCAACTTCGTAAGCTCTGTCCTCATTAGTTTCAGTCACTCGGTAAAAAGCTCCTTTCAATAGCTTTGCCTTCAAGGGGTTTACCCATATATACATTATATCGTCATTATAGCATAAAAATTATATATTTGCGAATTTTTTGTTAATTATTGTGCCTAAAAATTAATTAAACTATATGCAAAACGAAAACATTGTGTTATTATACTAATGATAATTTTTCAGTACACGAAAAGGAGAAGCAATATGGCAAAGGTTTACCGAATTTTTGTAGAAAAGAAGAAAGGAAACGATATTGAGGCAAAACATATACTCGAAGACCTCGTTTCCAATGTAGGCATAACGGGACTTGAAGATCTCAGACTCATCAACCGTTATGACGCTCAGGGACTTACTCAGGAGGAATTTGACAACGCGGCAAGACTTATTCTTTCAGAGCCAAACCTTGACAATGTTTACACTGAAATTGACATTCCGTCAGACTGGCGTTATTTCGCAACGGAATATCTTCCCGGTCAGTACGACCAGAGAGCGGACAGCGCGGCGCAGTGTATCCAGCTTCTTACAGCAGGAGAGCGTCCTCTTGTTGCAAGCGCAAAGATTATTGCCGTTAAGGGCGATATTACAGACGCAGAATTTGAAAAAATCAAATCCTACATAATCAACCCTGTTGAATCCAGAATTGCTTCTATGGATATACCCGAAACACTTGACATAACGGCAGATATGCCTGCTGATATTGCACGCATTGACGGCTTTATCGCAAAGACAGATGATGAAATCAAGGAATACCACGCTTCAATGGGCTTTGCAATGAGCGTTGCAGACCTCTGCTGGGTTCGTGATTATTTCAAGACAGAGGAAAGAGACCCAAGCCTTACAGAGCTTAAGGTTATAGACACTTATTGGAGCGACCACTGCCGTCACACCACTTTCAGCACAAAGCTTGACGAAATCAAAATTGAAGAATCAAAATACAACAAGGCAATCAAGGAATCTCTTGAGCAGTATTTTGAAATCAGAAAAGAAGTTTACGGCGACCGTGAAAAAGATGTTTGCCTTATGGATATGGCTTGCATCGGCACAAAGGCTCTTAAAAAGAGAGGTCTTGTGGACAACCTTGACGAAAGCGAAGAAATAAACGCCTGCTCCATCGAAGTTCCCGTTGTTATTGACGGCAAAACAGAGCAGTGGCTTGTTCAGTTCAAAAACGAAACGCATAACCATCCGACAGAAATCGAGCCGTTCGGCGGCGCGGCAACTTGTCTCGGCGGCGCTATCAGAGACCCGCTTTCAGGCAGAGCGTATGTTTATCAGGCAATGCGTGTAACAGGTTCTGGCGACCCGACTACTCCTTTTGAGGACACACTTGATGCAAAACTTCCCCAGAAGAAAATTACAACAGGCGCGGCTCAGGGATATTCAAGCTACGGTAACCAGATTGGTCTTGCAACAGGTCAGGTTACAGAGCTTTATGATGACGGCTATGTTGCAAAGAGAATGGAAATCGGTGCAGTTATAGGCGCATCACCCAAGAAGAATGTAATCAGAGAAGTTCCGCAGGAGGGCGACATCATCGTTCTGCTCGGCGGACGCACAGGCCGTGACGGCTGCGGCGGTGCAACAGGCTCTTCAAAGGCTCACAACAGCAGTTCTATTGAAACCTGCGGCGCAGAGGTTCAGAAAGGTAATCCCCCGACAGAGAGAAAAATTCAGCGTCTTTTCCGCAGCGAAAAAGTTGCAAGAATGATTAAACGCTGCAACGACTTCGGTGCAGGCGGCGTTTCAGTTGCAATCGGCGAACTTGCAGACGGACTTGAAATAGACCTTGACAAAGTACCGAAGAAATATGACGGACTTGACGGAACAGAGCTTGCTATTTCCGAATCACAGGAGAGAATGGCAGTTGTTCTCAGCAAAGAAGATGTTGAAGAGTTCATCAAGCTTTCAAACGAGGAAAACCTTGAGGCTACACCCGTTGCAGTTGTAACATCAAAGAACAGACTTGTTATGACATGGCGCGGCGACAAGATTGTTGACATCAGCAGAGATTTCCTCAACACAAACGGCGTTACACAGCACGCAAACGCTGTTATCACCGCTGTTGACGATGAAAAGAATTACAGAAACGAAGTTCCCGCGGTACTTGACGGCAAATCAAACGCTCAGGCTCTTAAGGACAACCTTGCAAGACTTGAAGTTTGCAGTCAGAAAGGTCTTGTTGAGCGTTTTGACTCCTCAATCGGTGCGGCAACAGTTCTTATGCCCTATGCAGGTAAATATCAGCTCACTCCCGAAGAAGCAATGGTTGCTAAAATACCGCTTCTCAAGGGTGAAACAGACACGGCAACAGTTATGGCTTACGGCTTTATTCCCAAGCTTTCAAGCTGGAGCCCGTTCCACTCCGCAGCTTTTGCTGTAACCGAATCACTTGCAAAGCTTGCCGCAGTAGGCTGCGACCCGAGCAGAGCAAGACTTACATTCCAGGAGTATTTTGAAAGATTAAACGATGTTCCCGAGCGTTGGGGCAAGCCTGCCGCTGCGCTTCTCGGCTCAATTACTGCTCAGATAGGCTACGGCACTCCGTCAATCGGCGGTAAAGACAGTATGAGCGGCTCATTCAACGAACTTGATGTTCCGCCCACACTTGTTTCATTCGCAGTAGGTATGAGCGAAGCTTCAAAAACAGTTTCAGCCCGTTTCAAGAGAACAGGCTCAAAGGTTTATATGCTTGAAATTCCCACCGTTGAAGAGACGGGTATGCCTGATTACGAAAAGGCAATGGCTCTTATGATGAGCGTTTATGAGGGAATCAGAAACGGCAGTATTCTTGCCGCAAGCGTTGTTAAAGAGGGCGGCTCGGCTGCATGCGTATGTAAAATGGCATTCGGCGACAAGCTTGGCTTTACTTTCGAGCAGGAACTTTCCAAGGAAACACTTTTCGCCGCAAAGCAGGGCAACTTTGTTATTGAAATTCCCGAAAACGCAGACTGCGCATTTGACGGTGCAACTCTTCTCGGTACAACAAACGCAAACGGCGTATTCATCATTGACGGCGATGTGCTCACCGTTGACGAGCTTATCGATGCTTGGAGCTCAAAGCTTGAAAAGGTATTCCCGACAGAAAGCTCTGTAAAAGCAGATATGCCCGTTGATGTTCAGCTTTGCAACGAGCGTTCAATCTTCATCTGCAAAAACAAGGTTGCTAAGCCGAAAGTATTCATCCCCGCATTCCCCGGCACAAACTGCGAGGTTGACACCGCAAGAGCATTTGAAAAAGCAGGCGCAGAGGCAGAAATTCTTGTTGTAAACAACCTTTCACCGTCAGCTATCAACGAAACGATAGACAAAATGGTTAAATCAATTTCCGAAAGCCAGATAGTTATGCTTCCCGGCGGTTTCTCAGGCGGTGACGAACCCGAGGGTTCAGGCAAGTTCATTGCCACAACATTCAGAAACCCGAGAGTTAAGGAAGCAGTTGAAAAGCTTCTCAACTGCAGAGACGGACTTATGCTCGGTATCTGCAACGGCTTCCAGGCGCTTATCAAACTCGGTCTTGTTCCCTACGGCAAGATTGTTGAGATTAAGGAAAACGACCCGACCCTCACATTCAACACCGTAGGCAGACATATATCACAGATGGCATTTACAAGAGTTACAAGCACAAAATCTCCGTGGCTTTCAGGCGTTAACGCAGGCGATTTGTTTGCTGTTCCGATTTCACACGGTGAGGGCAGATTTGTTGCTGACGCAGAGGTTATGAAACGCCTTGCCGAAAACGGACAGATTGCTACCCAGTATGTTGACCCGAACGGCAACCCCGTTGCCGAAATGCCGTTTAACCCCAACGGCTCTGTTTGCGCAGTTGAGGGTATCACCTCTCCTGACGGACGAGTTCTCGGCAAAATGGGCCACTGCGAGAGAAAGGGCGCAGACCTTTATGCTAATGTACCTTTTGAAAAGGATATGAAAATATTTGAAAGCGGCGTTGCATACTTTAAATAAGCAGTACTGCAAAACCGTATCTTAAAATAGTACTAAAACTGAAGTTCGGCAGAAGCACCTGCCGAATTTCGGTTTATAATAAAGCTTTGATATATTCAGATTACAGGGGGATTATATAATGAAATATGTTGTTGTTTTGTATGACGGCATGGCAGACTATCCCGTTCCCGCACTTGGCGGAAAAACACCGATGATGGTTGCTAAAAAGCCGAATCTTGACTACCTTGCACAGCGTGCGGAAGTAGGACTTGTGCGCACCGTGGCAGAGGGGCTTAAACCCGGCTCTGATGTTGCCAATATGAGCGTAATGGGCTTTGACCCGATGAAATACTACACAGGCAGAAGCCCGCTTGAAGCCGCTTCAATCGGCATTGATATGAAGCCGACAGATGTTTCGCTCAGATGCAACCTCGTTACTCTTTCACAGGATGATAAACCCTATGAGGAAAAGACTATTGAGGACTACTGCGCAGACGATATTTCAACAGAGGAAGCGGCAGAACTTATCAAAACTATAGAAGAAAAACTCGGAACAGACGAATTTAAGTTTTATTCAGGCGTATCATACCGCCACTGCCTTATTTGGAAAAACGGCACAACTGAGCTTGGCAATATGACACCGCCGCACGATATTACGGGAAAGGTTATAACTGATTATCTTTCAACGGCTGAAAACGCAAAACCGCTTATTGAAATGATGAAAAAATCTTATGACATTCTTAAAGACCACCCCGTAAACCTTGCTAGAATAGCAAGAGGAAAGCGCCCCGCAAACTCAATTTGGCTTTGGGGCGAGGGCACAAGACCTTCTATCAGCACCTTTGAAGAAATCTACCACATCAAAGGCGGCGTAGTATCAGCGGTTGACCTTATTAAAGGTATAGGCAGATGCGCTGAAATGGAAGTTGCCGAGGTAGAGGGCGCAACAGGATATATTGACACTAACTTTGAGGGCAAGGCAAACGCCGCTCTTGATTTACTTGAAAGAAACGACCTTGTTTACATTCATTTTGAGGCTACTGACGAATGCGGCCACAGAAACGAGCCTGAAAACAAGGTTAGGGCAATAGAGCTTATTGACGAAAGAGTGCTCCCCATTCTCTTTGAGGGTCTCAAAAAATATGATGACTATAAGATTATGGTTTTGCCCGACCACCCCACACCGATTGTTACAAGAACACACGCTTCAGACCCCGTTCCCTATCTTATTTATCATAAGAATAAAGAGGTTGACGGCGTTAACACTATAAACGAGGAAACGGCTAAAGCCACAGGCAACTTTATTGATTTTGGCCCGTCAATAATGCCGCACTTTCTCAAGGACTAAAGCTATGAAAAGGATTATTTCCATAAGTCTTGCACTGCTGTTAGTTTTGATTTTTGCAGGCTGTTCAAACAATGGAACCCAAAACGCTCAGACAAGCGAAAATCAGACGCAGACGCAAGCCGATGTTACAGTTACAGAAAATCAGACTGAAACCGAAAATTCAATCACAAGAGAGCAGGCAATTGAAATTGCCGAGGTCGCTTTGAAAAACACTGATTTTTCACAGTTCGGAATAAACGCAAAGTATGACGAATTTGAATTTCAGGCGTGCAACCTCTCAAACGGCGACTGGCGTGCAGACATAAATAAATACGAAAACAATGTCTGGACTGTTGAATACAAATACACAAATTCACTTTGCGACTTTGTGTATTTCGATATAGACGAGAAAACAGGAGAAGTCCTTTTCAGCGGCTATATGGGCGATTAATTCATGGAGGTAATAATATGAGATTAGACACAATTTGCGTTCAGGGCGCATACGAGCCAAAAAACGGCGAACCGAGAGTAATTCCGATTGTGCAGAGCACAACATTTAAATACGATTCAAGCGACGAAATGGGCGATCTTTTCGACCTTAAAAAGAGCGGCTATTTCTATTCAAGACTTCAGAACCCGACCTGCGACCTTGTAGCGGCAAAAATCGCCAAGCTTGAGGGGGGCGTCGCAGGAATGCTCACATCAAGCGGTCAGGCGGCAAACTTCTATGCCGTTCTCAACATTGCTCAGGCGGGCGACCATGTTGTTTCAAGCTGTTCAATTTACGGCGGAACATTCAACCTTTTCAATGTTACAATGAGAAAACTCGGCATTGATTTCACATTCGTTTCCCCAACAGCAACGGAAGATGAGCTTCGTGCCGCTGTTAAACCTAACACAAAATGTTTCTTCGGCGAAACGATTTCAAACCCCAGCCTTGATATTCTTGATATTGAGAGATTTGCAAAGGTTGCTCACGAGTGCGGTGTTCCGCTTATTATGGACAACACTTTTGCAACTCCGATTAACTGCCGACCGATTGAATTCGGATGCGACATCGTAACCCATTCAACAACAAAATATATGGAGGGTCACGCTTCAACAATAGGCGGCGCAATAATCGAGGCAGGCAAATTTGATTGGAAACAAAACGATAAATTCCCGGGACTTACAACTCCCGACGAAAGCTACCACGGCATAACATACGCAGACGATTTTGCCGCTGCGCCTTTCATCACAAAATGCACGGTTCAGCTTATGAGAGACCTCGGCTCAATTCAGGCTCCGCAGAATGCTTTTCTTCTCAATGTGGGTCTTGAATCACTCCACCTGAGAGTTAAGAGACATTGCGAAAACGCTAAAAAGGTTGCCGAATATCTTAAGGGCAATGACAAAATCACTTGGGTTAACTGCGCAATGCTTGAGGATGACAGCCAGCACGAGCTTCAGCAGAAATATCTGCCAAACGGCACCTGCGGCGTTGTTTCATTCGGCATCAAAGGCGGCAAAGAGGCGGCAACTGTATTTATGGATAGCTTAAAGCTTGCCGCAATAGTAACCCATGTTGCAGACGCTCGCACCTGCTGTCTGCACCCTGCATCAACAACACACCGTCAGCTTACCGACAAGGAGCTTGAAGAATGCGGAGTTACTCCCGATTTGATTCGTTTCTCCTGCGGTATTGAGGACGCAGACGATATTATTGAGGATATTCAGCAGGCGCTGGATAAAATTTAAGGTATAATTATGTTTGTAGATATTGCAAAAATTAAAATCAAGGCGGGAGACGGCGGCGCAGGCGCAGTCGCCTTCCACCGTGAAAAATATGTTGCATCAGGCGGTCCCGACGGCGGAGACGGCGGCAGAGGCGGAGATATTGTTTTCGTTGTAGACGATAATCTTGCAACACTTGCGGATTTCAGGTACAAGCGCAAATATTCCGCCAAGAACGGTCTGCCCGGCGAGGGAGACAAAAGGCACGGCAAAAACGGTGAAAGCCTTGAAATACGAGTTCCGCGCGGCACAGTTATCCGTGAGGTAAACAGCGGCGCAGTTATGGCGGATATGAGCAAAACCGAGCGCTTTGTTGCGGCTAAAGGCGGCAACGGCGGCTGGGGCAACAGGCACTTTGCCACACCCACAAGGCAGGCTCCCCGCTTTGCAAAACCCGGTATGCCCGGTGAGGAATGGGAGGTAAGCCTTGAGCTTAAACTCCTTGCCGATGTTGGACTTCTCGGCTATCCGTCAGTCGGCAAATCAAGCCTTATTTCCGTAGTTTCAGAGGCAAAGCCGAAAATCGGAGATTATCATTTCACTACTCTTTCCCCCAATCTCGGCGTTGTATATATGGGCGAGGGCAATTCATTTGTCATTGCCGATATTCCGGGACTTATTGAGGGCGCAAGCGAGGGTATCGGTCTCGGTCACGAATTTCTGCGCCATGTAGAAAGATGCCGCCTTCTTGTTCACATAGTTGATGTGAGCGGCTTTGAGGGCAGAGACCCGAAAGAGGATTTCAAAACGATAAACGCAGAACTTGAGAAATTCAACCCCGAGCTTTCAGAAAGACCACAGATTGTTGCAGGAAACAAAATAGATATGGCAACTCCTGAGCAGATTGAAGATTTCAAAAACTGGATTGAAGCACAGGGACTTGAATATTATTCTATCTGCGCTCCGATATGCGAGGGCACTCAGGAACTTATGAACGCCGTATGGAAAAAGCTTCAGACTCTTCCGCCGATAAAGGAATATGAGGCTGAGGAGATTCCCGTTGAAAGCATTATCAAAAATGACAACGGCTTTAAAATCACTGAGCCAGAAGAGGGATATTTCGTTGTTGAGGCTTCATGGTTTCCGAGAGTTTTGCGCGGAGTTGATGTTGAGGACTACGAAAGCCTGCAATATATGCAGAGAGTGCTTGAAAAAAGCGGCGTTTTTGACGCTCTGCGTGAAAGAGGAATAAAAGAGGGAGACACGGTTTCAATTTACGATATTGAATTTGAATATGTGCCGTAAACACCGATGAGATTTACAGATATAGAAACAAACGCAAAGCAGTTAAGCCCTTTAAACCTTGCTTTTATAGGCGACTGCATTTATGAAATTCTTGTGCGTGAAACGCTTGTGTGCAACGCAAACAGACCTGTGAACGATTTGCACCGTGAAAGCGTTAAATTTGTCAGCGCAAAGGCGCAGACGGAAGCTTTCAGCAAAATTAAGGACATACTTACAGAGGAAGAAACGGCTCAGTTTAAGCGGGGCAGAAACGCTAAAACGGGTCATTCTCCTAAGAGCGCAACGGACGCCGAATACCACACGGCAACGGGCGTTGAAGCGCTTTTCGGATACCTTTATTTAACTGAACAGACGGACAGAATAAAGGAACTCTTTAAAATTATTACACAGGAATAAAAGAATATTTAAACAACGAAAAAAGGCTTTGGAATTCATTTTCCAAAGCCTTTTCCCGTTAAAAAGGAGTATTATTATTCGGCGTATGCCGAGAGGTTTGTATTATTGTCAGGGCTTATTTTGTTTCCCCGCTGTGACCTTTGCAGGATGAACAACATCCGCCGCAGGTTGAGCAGTCACAGCCGCAGGATGATTTGCCCTGCTTTTTATCTTTAACAAGTTTATAAATTATTGCCGCAACAACTGCAATTACAGCGGCAAGAACAATTATCGTTCCCCATTCCATAAAGTCACCTTATTTCTTTTTAATATCGGCAGTTTTAAGTCTTCCGTCAGTATATTTATTTTTTCTGAATAGCATATAGATAATAAACGCAAGCGCTATAATCGCCGCAGCCGTCCACACGGTGAAAGTGCCGCCGAAAAGACTGCCTATATTATAGACGATAAGTGAAACGAGATAAGCAAACACAGTCTGATAACCGATTGCAAACCAAGTCCACTTTGCGTTGTTCATCTCTCTTTTGATTGCACCAATTGCTGCAAAACAGGGAGCGCAGAGAAGGTTGAACACAAGGAAAGAATAAGCTGAGAGTTTTCCAAGTCCCTCGAAATCGAGAACGCCGAAAACGCCTACAACTTCTTCTTTAGCAACAAGACCCATAACAGTTGCAACAGCCGCTTTGATTGAGCCGAAGCCGAGCGGAACGAATATCCACTTTATAACGCTGCCTATCATACCGAGGACGCTGCTCTCAAGCTCCATATCAAGGTCAAAACCGAATCCGCCTGAAGCGAGCATTCCGAAACGGGAACCTGCCCAAATCACAATGGAAGAAAGCAGTATAATTGTGCCAGCCTTTTTAATAAATGATGAAGCACGCTCCCACATTGAGCGAAGCACTGAGCCGACTGTGGGAAGGTGGTATGCGGGAAGTTCCATAACAAACGGAGATACATCCCCGGCAAAAGGCTTTGTTTTTTTAAGAATAATTCCAGATACGATTATCGCCGCAATGCCCACGAAATAGGCGCTCGGCGCAACCCACCACGCACCCGAAAAGAGTGCACCCGAGATAAGAGCAATTATAGGAAGTTTTGCTCCGCAGGGAATGAATGTGGTTGTCATAATCGTCATTTTTCTGTCTCTGTCATTTTCAATCGTTCTTGATGCCATAATTCCAGGAACGCCGCAGCCCGTGCCGATAAGCATGGGGATAAACGATTTGCCCGAAAGACCGAAACGGCGGAAAATTCTGTCCATAATAAACGCAATACGAGCCATATAGCCGCATCCCTCAAGAAACGCAAGGAAAATGAAAAGCACAAGCATCTGAGGAACAAAGCCGAGCACTGCGCCAACACCGCCTATAACGCCGTCAAGAACAAGGCTCTGGAGCCAATCTGCGCAGTTAATTTTGTTGAGAGCGTCTTCCACAATAACAGGAATACCCTTTACATAAATTCCGTATTCGGAAGTATCGGGAACATTTTCCGCTTCAAGTGCGCCGTCAACAGTTTCGGAAATATCATATCCCTCTTTTGAAAGCGACGCTGAATATGATGAGTACTCCTCGTCAAATGCGCCGTAGTCTTTTTCCTCTATTGCCGAAAGTATATCGCCTGCTCCCACAACTTCATTTGCCGCAGCCGCCTCAACGGTTGAAACAACATCGGGAGTCCATATATATTCCTCTGCATATTCCGTCATAGCATCGTCATACTCCGCCTGACCCGTAATGTGCCAGCCGTCGCCGAAAACGCCATCATTCGCCCAATCTGTAGCCCATGTGCCGACGGTGGTAACGGAAATGTAATACACAAGAAACATCACGAGCGCAAAAATCGGAAGTGCAAGAAATCTGTTTGTTACTATTTTATCTATTTTATCAGAAAGAGTAAGTTTCCCTCTGTTTTTATTTACATAACAAGAATCAATAACTGAAGCTATGTATTCGTATCTTTCATTTGTTATTATACTCTCGCTATCGTCATCAAATTCGTCTTCCGCCTGTTTTATTATACTTTCGACATCTGGTAAATTTGCATTTACTTCTGCGATTTTATCGTCGCGTTCAAAAAGTTTAATTGCATAAAAGCGTTTCTTTTCATTTCCTACATCAAGTCTTGCTTGGATATTTGAAAGATACGCCTCTACTTTTTCGGAAAACTCGTGCTTGGGTTCGCCAGCTTTTTCAGAAGCTGCGGCAACAACTGCCTCAGACGCCTCTTTTATCCCAAGTGACTTAATGGCTGAAATTTCAACAACCTTACACCCCAACTGACTAGATAATTTTGAAATATTAATTTTACTGCCCGTTTTATTAACGACATCCATCATGTTAACCGCAATAACAACGGGAATCCCCAGTTCTAAAAGTTGGGTTGTTAAATATAAGTTCCTCTCCAAATTAGTTCCGTCAACAATATTCAAAATGGCATCCGGCTTTTCCTGGAGTATGTAATTTCTTGCAACAACCTCTTCAAGCGTATAGGGTGAAAGACTGTAAATACCTGGCAAATCCGTCAAAGTTACCGATTTATCAGTTTTGAGTTTACCCTCTTTTTTTTCAACTGTAACGCCCGGCCAGTTGCCGACATACTGATTTGAACCTGTAAGCGCATTGAAAAGCGTTGTTTTACCGCTGTTTGGGTTGCCTACAAGAGCTATTTTTATAGACATATTTTTCCTCCTCAAAATTGTTTACAGCGTTGTTCGTTAGCGTTAACTAACTCAACCGCAAAAAAAATAATAACTTTCTCTTATAATATGCAATTATTCATTCTACCTCAATATTTACAGCATCTGCTTTTCTAAGCGAAAGTTCATAATTTCTAACAGTAACTTCTATCGGGTCTCCGAGAGGAGCGACTTTTCTTATATAAATCGAAACGCCCTTTGTAATCCCCATATCCATTATCCGTCTTCTAAGAGCACCCTCTCCATTTATTTTCTTCACGGTGACGGTGGATCCAATTTTAGCATCCTTCAGTGTCATTTAAAAACCTCCTATAATCACAAATAAAATAATCAAACAATGATTTTATTGGCTATTGAACGACTTATAGCAATTCTCGTACCCTTAACATTAACAATTAGATTACCGCTCAAGCTACTAACAACAGTAACTTCTTCGCCCTCTATAAAACCCAATGCTTCCAAATGATGTTTTGTTTCCTCTCGCCCTGTTACACTAATAATCTTTCTCTTATCTCCGTAATCCGCCATTGACAGAAGCACCAATTTCATCTCCTTTTGATAAATCAGCAAAAAATATATAAGCACTATACAAGTGTAATCTTGCAAATTAATCAATCAGTTAGTATCAACTAACCGATATGAATATACCATAATATTTCCGCATTGTCAACACATATTTTACAAATTTTACATATAAAATTTGTCCTCGCACCTTAATAATAATGTTATAAATATATTATATAAAACAAAAAAAGCACGGCAAAAGCCGTGCCTTTAAAATCAATTACTGCTCAACAGGGTAAACAGAAACTTTCTTTCTGTCCTTGCCCATTCTTTCATACTTAACAGTACCGTCAACAAGAGCATAAAGAGTATCGTCTGAGCCGATACCTACATTGTTGCCGGGGTGAATATGAGTTCCTCTCTGGCGGTAAAGAATATTGCCTGCAAGAACAAACTGTCCGTCAGCTCTCTTAGCGCCGAGACGCTTAGACTCTGAATCACGGCCGTTCTTAGTTGAACCCATACCTTTCTTATGAGCGAAAAGCTGTAAATCTAACTTGAGCATAATTACACCTCCGAAATAATCACTTTAATATTTTCAGGATAATCATTTTGAAGTTCTTGAAGATGAAGTTTCAAACCGTTGAGAATATCCTGAGCGGGAGTCGGGTCTTCTTTTATTGCAAGTCTTAAATAACCATCGTCCGCCTCGGCTTCTGCCGAAAGACCGACAATTTCCGTCACGGTATTCGCCGTCATAAGGCACGCGCTTGAAACAAAGGCGCAGATTAAATCCTGCCCGTGCGGAGCACTCATTGAATGGCCCTTTGCGGTAAAACCGTTTAAAAGATTTTCCGACCTGAAAAATTCAACTTTAATCATTTGAATTAAGCGTTGATGGCTTTGATTTCAACCTTTGTGTAAGGCTGACGATGACCCATCTTGCGCTTTTCGTTCTTCTTCGGCTTGTAAGTAAATACAGTGATTTTCTTAGCTTTGCCGTTCTTGATAACTTTAGCAGTTACGGTAGCATTTGCGCAATCCTTGCCAGCTTTGATTCCGTTGCCGTCATTTACAGCAAGAACTGTATCAAAAGTGATTTCCTCGTCAGCTTCAACGCCGAGCTTTTCTACATAGAGAACATCGCCCTCAGAAACCTTATACTGCTTACCACCGGTTACGATAACAGCGTACATCGAATTTACCTTCCTTTTTCAAGACTCGCTACAATAGGCGAAATACATAGTATTTTCTTAAAGCCCACAATAAGCGGTGTAAAGATTATATAATAATAATAAAGCGTTGTCAAGCATTATTTATTCATTTTCTGATTATCCGTCCTGCCGAGGATATAATCTGTAGAAACACCGTAAAAATCGGCAAGTTTTATAAGGTGTCTGATAGGCAGTTCGTTTGCCCCTCGCTCATATCTCGCATACATAGTCTGCGATGTGCTCAAATAATCAGCCACTTCCTGCTGTGTTTTATCGTTATCTTCTCTAAGGTCACGAATACGCTTGGTATAGTCCATAGCAATCCCTCCGCTACAATTATATGTAGTAAAGAAGTTTACTATTGACTTTAGTAAATATTTTTACTATAATTTATAGGAACCAACTAATTATTCGGTAATTTGGAACACCATATGAATTCTCATCTTCAACTGCTTTTAGAAAAATCTTTATCGGAAAACGAAATAAATAATTTTAATATAAAACGCCTTTCAAAAACTGCAACAACAGAATACTTGCAAATCTCTTTTAACTTAGAATATTTAAACAACAAAGAAATTTTAATGGACTTATTTATAGTCGACAACACCGTTGCACATTCTGTTATTTCAGCGTTCGTCAGCACTGAAAAGCACAACAAATACTACACCTTAGAACTTATTAACAATTTAAACACTGCTTTTAAAGGCACACTTTGTTTTGTTTTAGATAAAGATGGCAAAATGGACATTTTGAATGAATGTTTTTCTGGCAACGGTTCCCCTTTGGAACTCTGCAAACAAATAACAAATTACATATTGTTTTTAACCTCGGATTGCAAGAATGTATTATATGATATCTGTCTCTTATACACATCTGACGCTGCCGACGA
>ERZ1027013.212-NODE-212-length-24548-cov-13.873352_pt1 | contig 24548 bp, 20 predicted proteins | sample MGYA00519446_ERZ1027013 | MGnify/ENA primary metagenome ERZ1027013 (study PRJEB26926, sample SAMN06164699) | human gut metagenome | biome: ENVO:00009003; feature: ENVO:2100002; material: ENVO:00002003 | host: Homo sapiens | place: USA | collected 2012 ... | reverse complement strand
AAATTATATAAAGGTTTAAAGGGTATAATTTATGGAAAAACAATTGTGGGAAAATCCCGAAATCTTCAAAATCAATAAGGAAGACGGTCATGTTATCGCAATGCCTTATGATGATGTTGAAACAGCGCTTTCCGAAGAGGAGAGCAAATACAAGCAGTCGCTCAACGGTATGTGGAAATTCTACTGGCAGAGAGGTCTCTCAAACCAGCCCGATGATTTTAAAAATACCGATTTTGACGATTCACAGTGGGGCGAAATCAAAGTGCCGTCTGTGTGGCAGACGCAGGGTTATTCCGTCCCTTATTATTATGCAAGCACATTCCCGAAAGCTATAAGCAGAAGCAAGCATAAAATACCTAAGATTTATCATAATCTTCAGGAAATCGGCTTTTACCGCAGAAGCTTTAAAATTGATGAAAGCTGGAAAGGCAGAGAGATATTCCTGCATTTCGGTGCGGCTAAATCTGCGCTTGAGGTGTATGTTAACGGCAACTTTGTTGGTTACAGCCAAGGTTCAATGACGCCGCATGAATTTAATGTTACAAAATATCTTGATTTTGACGGCGAAAATATTGTTTGCGCAAAGGTTTACAGATATTCTGACGGCACATATCTTGAAGACCAGGATATGTGGTGGCTTTGCGGAATATACAGAGAAGTATATCTTTTCGCAGAAAGCGATGTTTGCGTAAGAGATTTCTTTTTCAAAACTCAGTTTGATAATTTCTATAAGGATTCAATCGCTTCTCTTGATGTTTATGTAAATAATTACTGCGAGAAAAAAGGAGAAGTGTCTGTAAAGGCTTATCTCATTTCCGATACGGGAAGAGAAATTCCTATCGGTGAGGAGACAAAGGAGCTTTCATTTAAACAAACAGTATTTTCAATGAAAGCGGAAGTTAAAAACCCGAAAAAATGGTCTGCTGAGCATCCTAATCTTTATACCCTTGTTATTGTTTTGAGCGAGGGTGAGAAAGTCTATGCAGTTAAAACATATCAGGTAGGCTTCAAACAGGTAGAAATTAAAGGTGAAAAAATTTATTTCAACGGTATGCCGCTTATGATAAGAGGCGTTAACCGCCATGATTTTGACGCTGATAACGGCTGGGCTGTTCCGAGAGAAAGATATACTCAGGACCTTGATATTATGAAACAGAATAATATCAACTCAATCCGTACATCGCATTATCCGAATGACCCGTACTTCTATGAAATGTGCAACCGTTACGGTTTTTATGTAATGGATGAGTGCGACCTTGAAACTCACGGTGTAAGGCGTAAAGGCGTTCCTGGAAGCAATCCTATGTGGACGGGCGCCGCTGTTGACAGAATGGAACGCATGGTTCTTCGTGACAGAAACAATCCTTGCGTATTTATGTGGAGTCTCGGCAATGAAGCAGGCGATGGCTCAAACTTTGCAAAGATGAAAGATGCTGCGCTCAAGCTTGACGATACAAGACAGTTCCATTATGAGGGAGACTTTGATTTGACTAAGAGTGATGTCATTTCAAGAATGTACCCCACGGCTGATATTATGCAGAAACTCGGCAATAAAGAGGAAATCAAAATTACTCTTTATGATAATATCGCCAACCAGCTAGCGGCTGACAGTAAGCCTATCAAGCCCGAAATGTATGAGGGCAAACCCATATTGCTTTGCGAGTACGCTCATTCAATGGAAAACTCACTCGGAAACTTCCAGGAATATATGGATGATTTTGAGAAGTATGACAATATGTGCGGCGGATTTATATGGGATTTTGTTGACCAGACAATACATAAAGTCAGCGAAGACGGTAAGGATATGTGGCTTTACGGCGATGATTTTGCAAAAGCCGAGCCGAAAAACAAAATAGATATTCCCAATACAACCGCTCTTGCAGGTTCTAATACATATTTTTGTGCAAACGGCATTATTGCGGCTGACAGAACAGTTCATCCTCAGATTCACGAGGTTAAAAAGGTTTACGCCGAAATTAAAACAGAGGCGTTTGATATCAATAAAGGCACATACAAAGTTAAAAACAAATTCCTGTTTACAGATATTTCTTCATATGTTTGCCGCTGGAGCGTAGAAGCTGAGGGTGATATTCTTGCTTCTGGCGAACTTGATAAATTCGAGTGCGCTCCGCTTTCAGAAACTTATATAACAATCCCGTACGATATTACCTCATTCCCCGATGATAAAGAGGTAGTGCTTACCATTTCATTCTTCACTAAGAAAAAGACACCGGGATTGAAATCAAATTATGAAATTGCATGGGATCAGTTTATACTTAATACTATGCCCCAGCCCAAAGCTCCTGTTTCAGAGGGCGACCTTACTTATACTGCAAAGGGCAACAGAGTTGAGATAAACGGTGACGCTTATGCAGTTAAGGTTGAAAACGGCCGTATAACAAGCATTTCAATAGGCGGCAGAGAAAAACTCAAAGCTCCGCTTGAACCGTATTATTTCCGTGCTCTTACTGATAATGATATTGATTCGCTCAACTTCGTTCCCGCTCTTATTCCGCTTCATCCGTATTATAGATGGAGAACGGCAAGCCATAAGGCAAAGGCGATTAAAACTGAAGTTAAACAGGGCGAGGATAATTGCGTAGAAATTCATATTGCGTGGAGCACGCCCGGTCTTAAAAATTCTGTTTCAACATATAAGATTTATCCTGATAAGCGCATTTATGTTTATCACAGCGCAACGCCAACTGCGAATATGATTAAATTCGGCACAAGGCTTACGCTTGACGGAAAGATGGAATATGTTAACTGGTACGGCAGAGGACCTCACGCAACATACTGCGACAGAAAAACAGGCGCTAAAATTTCTTGTCATAAATCAACCGTTACCGATTTGGAGCACCGCTATATGCGTCCTCAGGAAAACGGCAACAGATGTGATGTTCGTTATCTTACTATTACGGACAGACAGGGCAACGGCTTTAAATTCACATCTTATTATGATGATTTCATCAATTTCAGCGCACATCATTATACGATTGAAGAGCTTGAAAAAGCTACTCATGTACACAACATACCTTATAATAAGGAAATAACGGCGCTCAATATTGACCATATGCTCTGCGGTGTAGGTGGTGACCTTCCTGGTCAGGCGTTTGTTAGAGAGCCGTATATAATGAAAAAAGGAGTTAAACAGAGTTACAGCTTTATTATGGAACCTGTTAGTCCGAGAAAATAACGGAGAGGGATATGAAAAGAGTATTTGCACACATTGGTTTTTCTTTTGCAGTTACTCTTATTATCCTCAATTTTCTAAAGATAGAAGCGGTGCTGGCTGTCCTTGCGGCGGTCAGCGCCCTTTTTGTATTTTCACTTGTAATTCCTAAAACAAGAAACGCTGTTGCCGTGCCTCTTTGTCTGTTGTGCTCGGTGCTTGCGTGCGCGCTTATCTCTGTGAATTATTACTGCAATTATCTTCCGCAGACAGAACTTTCGGATAAAAGCGCACAGGTAGAATTTTATATAACTGATATTGAAGAGGAAACTTCATCAGGCAAATATGCCTATACGGTTAAAACAACTGAAATTGATTTGCCGAATACTGTTCAAGATATAAAATTTACTCTCTATTCCGATGAAAAAATATATGCCGATTATTATCAGCACATAAAAGCAGATGTTTATTTCTTTACTTTTGCAGATAATGCGTACGATTCTTACGGTTCGTTCGGGCAGGGAATATTCCTTCGTGGTTCGCTGAACGAATATTATACGCTTGATGAGAATACGAAAAGCCTAAATAAACCCGTACTTGAATTCCGTCTGTGGGTTCGCAGTCTGTTTGAGGACATTATTTCGGGTGATGAGGGCGCATTGTGTTATGCCGTTTTAACAGGCGATAAAGCTCTTTTGAGTGATGAAGTTTATAATGATTTCAAAGCCTGCGGCGTAACTCATCTTATGGCTGTTTCGGGTCTGCACCTTGCCGTTCTTGCAGGACTGTTATATAAACTTTTGCGCAGACTGCTTATACCTATTCCGATTTGTGCCGTTGTCTGTTCCTTTTCTGTGATCTTTTACATAATGCTTTCGGGCTTTTCAAAATCAATGCTGCGTTCGGGCATTATGATGCTTGTATTTTTGCTCGCAAAATTGTTTAAGACTAAAAACGATTCGCTGAATTCTCTTGGTCTTGCGGCGTTTTTGATTTGCCTGAATCCGTATGCCGTCAGTGATGCGGGCGCACTGCTGACTTTTACGGCTGTTCTTGGTCTTGTTACGGTAAATCCCCATATTTCGGCTTTAATAAAAGTCAAAAACAAAGCATTGAGATATGTTTTAAATATTCTCTCGGCTTCTGTTTCCGTGTTTATAACAAGTTTTCCTGTTATGTGCTTTTTGTTCGGAACGGCAAGTCTTGCAGGGTTGATTTTAAACATATTGTTTATACCGCTTTCACAGATTATGCTTGTGTCCTCGGTGCTTTTTGTAGCTTTTCAGTTTGCACCATATATAATCCTTGTTTTTGCAAATGTTGATTATTTTGCGGCTGATATTATGATTAAAATTGTAAGAGTGTTTGCGGATTTCAGTTTTTCGCTTATTGATATAAGCAATACAATTTTTTATTTGCTTACATTCTGCGTGATGTTTTTATTCGGCATTGCCTTTATCCTTAAAAGAAATAACATGATATTTAAGACTGTTACGGCGCTGTCACTTGTTATAACTGTTGTAATTTTATCTTTGTCCTTGATTACTTCAAAAGATAATATATATGTTAGGGCTCTTGGCGGTAAGGAGTCAACGGCTTTTGTGATATATGACAGAAAACATATTGCCGCAATCGGAATAAATGATTTTGAGCAGTATTATAAGGCTCAGAATATAATGACTTCTAACAATCTTGAGTTTGTTTTGCTTGCCGATACCGCTAAAACGGAGTATTCTCAGTCGCTTTCTGATGAAAATCCGCCTGAGTATTTAAAATCCTGCGGATATGAGAACAGCGCAAACGATGAAAAATCGACGCAAAGTGATTATTTTGATATTGATTTGTGGCAGGGTGTTAATGTAAAATATAACGAGGATAACGGTTATGATAATTTTATTATTACCGTATATGATACTGAATTTTATATTGACGGCGGCGATTTGTCACAGCCGAATGAATTTGATTATATCTACACCGTAAATCAAGACGGTTATAATGTTAAAGGAGTCAGCAAATGGGCAGAATAGGCGAATCTCAGCTTAAAGCGCAGATAATGTCAGGCGATTATAAAAACGCTTATTTTATTTACGGCGAAGAGAGTTATTTAAAGGAATATTATGTTAATTGCCTAATAAAGCAGCTTGCAAACGGGCCTTTTCGTGATTTTAATTATCACCGTTTTGACGGCAAAAAAACTGCGCTTGCAGATATTTTAAAAGACGCAGACCAGCTTCCTATGATGGCGGATTACAATTTTGTTTTAGTCAGCGATTATCCGTTTGATAAGAGCGAGAGCGACTGTAAAGCAATAAAAGAATATCTTGCTGATGTGCCCGAAACCACTATACTTGTATTTTGGTTTGATTCGATAAATGTTGATATAAAGAAAAATTCAAAATGGAAAAGTCTTGAAGCCGCATTTTCAAAAGCAGGGGACAGTGTAAATCTTGAAAAAAGAAGCGAAAGCGAAATTGTAAAACTGCTAGTCGGCGGCTGTAAAAAGCGCGGAGCAGTGCTTTCTGCAGACAATGCAAGGTATTTGATTTCTTTTGCCGGAAACGATATAAAAACCCTTTTAAACGAAACTGAAAAGCTGTGTGCATATGTGGGCGAGGGTGAGATAACCAAAAAAATGATAGATTCAAACGCCACAAAGTGCCTTCAGGCTAAGGTTTTTGACCTTTCAAAGGCTATTGTTAAAAGTGATTATGAAAAGGCGTTTTCAGTTTTAAACTCGCTTTTTGCGGCTAAAGAAGAGCCTGTTTCCGTTCTTGCAGTAATTGCAAACTGCTATGTTGATATGTATAGGGTGAAGTGCGCAAAATCGGCTGGTATGCCATTTGAAGATGTTGCAAACTATTATAACTATAAGGGCAGGGAATTTGCTCTTAAAAACGCTATGAGGGATTGTTCCTCAATTTCTGTTTCTCAGCTTCGCCGCTCGCTTGACGCTATAATGGCAGCCGATAACAGCCTTAAAAGCACAGGCGCCGATTCACGCTTAATACTTGAAGAAACGCTTGTTAAACTGCTTATGATTTCAAAAGAGGTTAAATATGATTAAGGTTAAGGAAGCTGTAATAGTTGAGGGGAAATACGATAAAATAAAGCTTTCAAATATTCTTGACGGATTGATAGTTGAAATAAACGGCTTCGGTATCTATAAAGACAAAAACAGAATTAAATTCATCAGAAAACTTGCAGAGGAAAGGGGAATTATCATAATTACTGATTCCGACCATTCTGGTTTTCAGCTTCGTAATTTTATTGCATCCTCTGTCGGCAAGGATAAGGTGAAACACATATATATTCCCGATGTTTACGGCAAGGAAAAGAGAAAGGATAAGCCTTCAAAAGAGGGCAAAATCGGCGTTGAGGGCATTTCTGACGATGTATTGAGAGAATTGTTTGAAAAAGGCGGGGTGGTCTGTCTTGATGCAAACAGCGAAAACAGAATAACAAATTATGATTTGTTTGAAGCAGGACTGTCCGGCGCACCTAATGCAACTCAAAATAAAAAGAAACTCCTGAAGAAATTAAATCTTCCGGAGTTCCTGTCAACAAATTCATTATTATCTTATCTTAATTCCGTTATGACAAGGGATGAGTTTTTTGATTATATAACTACAATCTGACTTCTTTGCTCTGCACCGCAGGGCAAAGTTTTTTTATATGCCAAATTATATATATCTGTATATCTGCACTGCTTATCATAATAGCTTTCAAGACCGTTTTTAAAATCGTTCATTCTGCTTACAACGGGCTTTTTACAGTTCTTTTTTATTTGGGAAAGTAGTTCTCTTCCGTTCGAGTTAAATCCGAGCACTCTAATGCACGGTACTTCTGTATCAGCGCCTTCAATTCCAAGATAAGCCCTCATTATTATTCGTCGTATTCTTGAAAGCGTGTATCGCTTTGATTTTATCATCTCAAGCAGTTTGTCATAGCTTTCTGCCTCTCTCACAGCCTCGTATATTCTGTTTTCAAGACCTTCATTAACATCAGCGATTTTCATGAAATCATCTTTACCCATACTTCTGAGTCGGTAAAAAAGCGCTTTTTCACAGTTATATATACTTGCAGTGTATTCAGGGTCAAGCGTTTTTCTGATTGCGCTTGCGCTGTATTCTTCGTCGTCTGTGTCGTGCCCTTTGCCTATTCTTTTAACGGCTTTTACAGGCAGGTGTGTTGATTTGATATATTCGACGGCAAGTATGTTGTTCGGCGAGTTTATAAGTTCGTTTCCGAAAAAAATCGCTCTTGCCGCAGGGTAGGAAATACCACTTTTCATTTCTTCTTTAACAGCATTTTGAAATTCCTGAGTTTTTATAATTTCTGCCGCTTCATACAACTCTTTTATATCGTCACATTCCGCTCCGAAAGCAATCATATCCGTAACGCCTAAACATTCTAAAAGTTCAACAGCGCTTTTTGCAAATCCCTCTGCGGATAATAACGCCTGTTCGGGCGGCAGTTCAATAACAAGGTCTGCGCCGTTTTCAAGAGCGGTTTTTGCCCGCTCAAATTTGTTGAATACAGCAAACTCTCCTCGCTGAACATAATTTCCGCTCATAACGCAGATTACTTTGTCGCCTTCGTTTTTTACACTGTCTATAAGATATTTGTGTCCGCTGTGAAAAGGGTTGAATTCACAAACAATACCAATATTCATCTAAATACCTTTCATATACTTAATATATAATAATAAATATACTATTTTTAATATTATACTTGACAATTCCTTTTATTGTATTTATTATTATATTGATTAATGTTGTTAATTTCAATATTCGGAGGTTAATAATTATGAAAATTCTTGTTATCAACTGCGGCAGTTCTTCATTGAAATTCCAGTTGATTGATATGTCGGATGAGTCTGTTATTTGTAAAGGTACTATCGAAAGAATAGGTCTTCCGATTCAGGGCGGCGAAAATAATATTATTTACCGCGTTGGAGATAAGAGCCTGATTTTCGATAAAGAGAATAAAACTCATACTGACGCTTTTAATACAGTTATCGATCTCATGATGAACAGCGAATATAAAGTGCTTGATTCACTTGACGAGATTAACGCTATCGGTCACCGTGTTGTACAGGGTGGTGAAAAGTACACAAAGAGTGTTCTTTTTGACAGCACAGTTGCTAAGGACATAGAGGATCTTGCTCCTCTCGCTCCGCTTCACAATCCTGCAAACCTTCAGGGTTATAAGGCTTGTGTAGAGCTTTTCGGTAAAAAGATTCCTCAGGTTGCGGTTTTCGACACAGCGTTCCACAGCACAATGCCTCCTATGGCTTATATGTATGCTCTTCCGTATGAGTACTTTGAGAAATACGGTATCCGCCGTTACGGCTTCCACGGAACATCTCATAAATATGTCAGCCAAAGATGCGCTGATTTAATGGGTGTGGATATTGAAAGAATTAAAATGATTACCTGCCATCTTGGCAACGGTTCTTCAATCGCCGCTATTAAATTTGGTAAGGTTTTCGATACTTCAATGGGATTCACTCCTCTTGATGGATTTATGATGGGTACACGCTCAGGCGGTATTGACCCGTCTGTTGTTACTTATCTTCAGCAGAAACTTGATCTTTCCCCGCAGGAAATTGAAGATATACTTAATAAACAGTCAGGCGTAAGCGCTATTTCAGGCGGTTATTCGGATGACCGTGATATTATGGCAAAGCAGAATGACGGCGATGAGAGAGCTATTCTTGCTCACGAAATGCAGGCATATCAGATTGCTAAATATATCGGTTCTTATGTTGCCGCAATGAACGGCGTTGATGCAATCGTATTCACAGGCGGAATCGGCGAGAACGGCTTCTGGCTTCGTTCAAAGGTTTGTTCTTATCTCGGTTTCCTCGGCGTTAATATTAACCAGTCTATCAACCAGAAGGCTGTTAAGGGCAAAGAGGCTGAGCTTTCATTGCTCAATGATAAGGTTAGAGTTTTCGTTCTTGCAACTAACGAAGAGCTTATGATTGCAAGAGATACTAAAGAAATTGTTGAAAATTTAAAATAATCAAGAAAAGGAGGAGTATCAATGCCGAAAATCAAGTATGAGATTACAGAGCATATCGGAGTAATTTCTGAGACAGCAAGAGGCTGGACCAGAGAGGTAAATATGATTTCTTGGAACGGTCGTGACCCCAAAATCGACGTTAGAGATTGGTCACCCGACCATTCTAAGATGAGCAAGGGATTGACCTTTACAAAGGAAGAAATCGTAGAACTCAAAAAGCTTGTAGAAAAGCTCTAAGATGTATAAGGGCAACCTTTGGTTGCCCTTGAAATTTTGTTTACAGAAAGTCAGATTAATTCTGTTTTATTATATATTGTTAAGGAAGTATAACCAATGGAATGGACATCATTAAACGATTTAAGAGAAAAATATCTTTCATTCTTTGAAAGCAAGGGACATTTAAGACTGCCCAGCTTTTCTCTTATTCCCAATAACGATAAGAGCCTTTTGCTTATAAATTCGGGTATGGCTCCTATGAAAAAGTATTTTACAGGCGAGGTTACTCCTCCGTCAACAAGAGTAACAACCTGTCAGAAATGTATCCGTACACCTGATATCGAGCGTGTAGGTAAAACAGCTCGTCACGGCACATATTTTGAGATGCTCGGCAATTTCAGCTTCGGCGATTATTTTAAGCACGAGGCCACTGCTTGGGCGTGGGAGTTTTGTACAAAAGTTCTCGATATGCCTGTTGACAAGCTTTGGGTTACTATTTACGAGAATGACGATGAGGCTTTTGATATTTGGACTAAAGAAGTCGGCGTAGACCCGTCAAGAATTGTCCGTCTTGGTAAAGAGGATAATTTCTGGGAGCACGGACAGGGTCCCTGCGGTCCTTGCAGTGAGATTTATTTTGACCGCGGCGAAAAATACGGCTGCGGCAGTCCTGACTGCGGCCCTGGCTGTGAGTGCGACAGATATACAGAGTTTTGGAATAATGTATTTAGTCAGTTTAATAATGACGGTAACGGTAATTATACAGAGCTTGCTCAGAAAAATATTGATACGGGCATGGGTCTTGAAAGACTTGCCTGCATTATGCAGGGTGTTGATAACCTTTTCGAGGTCGATACCGTTCAGAACATAATGAAAAAAATCTCTGAAATTGCAGGTGTTAAATATCACGATGATGAGAAAAACGATATTTCTCTTCGTGTTATTACAGACCATATCCGTTCATCAGTATTTATGATTGGCGACGGCGTAATTCCGTCTAACAACGGCAGAGGTTATGTGCTTCGCCGTCTCATCCGCCGTGCTTGCCGTCATGGCAGACTTCTCGGTGTAAACGAGCCTTTCCTTTATAAAGTTGTAAATACCGTTATAGACGAGAATATGTCCGCTTATGATTATCTTGATGCTAAGAGAGAGCTTATTTCTAAAGTTATGCTTTCAGAAGAGGAGTCTTTCGGCAAAACAATAGACAGCGGTCTTGCTCTCCTTGATGAATATGTATCTTCAATGAGCGGAAATGTTTTCAGCGGTGACGATGCTTTCAAACTCAACGATACTTACGGCTTCCCGCTTGACCTCACAAAGGATATTCTTGAAGAAAAGGGAATCACCGTTGATGAGGACAGATTCTACGAACTTCTTGACGCTCAGAAGGCTCAGGCAAGAGCTGCGCGCAAGGATGCAGGCGCAGACGCTTGGAAAGGTTCATCAGTTAAAATTGACGCTGACGAAACAGAGTTTGTTGGCTATACCGATTTCACTTGCGACGCTAAGGTTTTAGCAGTTATTAAAGACGGCGAAATTGCCGATATGATAGGCGCAGGCGAAGAGGGCGTTATAGTTGTTGACAAAACCCCGTTTTACGCTGAGTCAGGAGGACAGGTTAGCGATACAGGCGTTATAAGAAACGGCGAGAATGTATTTGCTGTTTCTCATACATCTAAGAACGCAGATAAAATTTATCTCCATTCAGGTACTGTTGAAAGCGGCGTTATCAGCGTAGGGGATACAGTTTCCTGCGAGATAGATGTTCAGAAGAGAAAACGCATTATGAGAAATCATACAGGCGCTCATCTTCTCCAAGCTGCACTTCGTCAGGTGCTCGGCACTCATGTTGAGCAGGCAGGTCAGCTTGTAAACGAAAACGAAATCAGATTTGACTTTACTCACTTCAACCCGATGACAGCAGAAGAAATCAAAAAGGTTGAAGATATTGTAAACGAATTTATCCTTTCTGCTGATAAGGTAGAAATGCTCGAAATGCCTATTGAAGAGGCTAAGAAAATGGGCGCAATGATGCTCTTCGGCGAGAAATACGGCGATATTGTAAGAGTAGTTAAGGCAGGGGATTTCTCAACTGAATTCTGCGGCGGTACTCATGTTTCAAACAGCGGTAATATCGGACTTTTCAAAATCGTTTCCGAGTCATCTGTTGCCGCAGGCGTTAGAAGAATCACAGCTATAACAGGTACAGCTATTATTGATTCTTGCTACTCTTCACAGGCTCAGATTGAGGGCGTTGCACAGGCTCTTAAAACATCTGCTTCAGATGTTGTTACAAAGGCTGCTGCTAGTGCTGCAGAGATTAAAACACTTGAAAAAGAAGTTGCATCTCTTGAAGCAGAAATTGCAAGACTTAAGAGTGCAGAAGCATTCAGCAAACCTGTTGATATTGACGGTCTTTCAGTTTACATTGCTAAGCTTGACGGAACTGCTCCTGACGCTCTTCGTGCAATGGGCGATGACCTCAAGAGCAAGGGCGATAATGTTGTTGGCGTTATTGCAGGCGTTAACGGAGAAAAGGCAAGCATTGTTGCAGTTTGCGGCAAAGATGCAATATCTAAAGGCGTTAAAGCAGGCGATGTTGTAAGAGAGGTTGCAAAACTTGCCGGAGGCGGCGGTGGCGGAAGACCCGATTCCGCTATGGCAGGCGCTAAGGATCTTTCAAAGCTTGATGCCGCTCTTGAATCAGCAAAAGATATTATTAAGGGCTTTATTAAATAAGGAGTTAATGGTATGTGCTTATTCTGTGAAATAATAGCAGGGAACATCCCTTCAAATAAAGTTTATGAAGATGATAAAATATTTGCTTTTAAGGATATAAACCCCGTTGCACCCGTTCATGTTCTTGTTGTTCCTAAGGTTCATATAGACAGCGTTAACGCAGTGAACGGCGAAAACAGCGAATATGTGGCTCATATATTTGAAAAAATCCCCGAGATTGCAAAATCTCAGGGGATTGATTCCTACCGTGTTATCAGCAACTGCGGAAAAGACGCTGGTCAGACTGTTATGCACCTTCATTTTCATATTATAGGCGGAACTGAATTGGGAGAAAAAATATTATGAGCGAATATTATACTCTTAAAATTGCAGGGATTGAAAGACAGCTTAAAAGATTTCCCGTAAATGAGAATATGGATATTGCCGCATTTATTCTTTTCGGCGATGTTGAGCTTACAATTAAATGCGCAGAGGAGCTTTTGAAAAAATGCCCCGATTTTGACTATATCGTTACACCTGAGGCAAAAAGTATTCCTCTTGCATACGAAATGAGCCGTCAGAGCGGCAAAAAGTACATAGTTATCCGTAAAGGCGTCAAAGTTTATATGGATGATCCTGTGAAAATTGAGGTTAATTCCATTACAACTAAAAAAGACCAGTATCTTTATCTCGGTCACGAGGATGGAGATTTGCTTAAGGGCAAAAAAGTTCTTCTTGTTGATGATGTTATATCAACGGGAGAATCCCTTGCCGCAAGCATAAAGGTTGTTGAAGCTTTCGGCGGAAATGTTGTTGCAGGATGTGCTCCTCTCGCTGAGGGTGATGCGGCTGACAGAAAAGATATTATTTTCCTTGAAAAACTTCCGCTCTTTTTTAAAAATTGATTATTTAAGTATGATTTTTTGTTTACCGTAAATAATATATTTCGGAGGAATTCATATGGATGATAGTAAAAAAGTTGCCATTGTCGGAGTTGGCATGGTAGGAATGAGCTTTGCTTATTCTCTTTTAAATCAAAATATTTGTGACGAACTTTGCCTTATTGATATTAACAAGGAAAGGGCAGAGGGAGAAGCGGCAGACCTTAGCCACGGTCTTCCGTTTGCGCCAAGCAGTATGAAGATATATTCGGGCGATTATGAAGATTGCAAAGATATGGATTTAGTTGTTATCTGTGCAGGCGTTCCTCAGCTTGAAGGCGAAACAAGAAGAGACCTTCTTCAGAAAAATTATAAAGTATTCTCAACAATCGTTAAGCCGATTGTTGAGAACGGTTTCAACGGTGTTTTCCTTGTGGCAAGTAACCCTGTAGATGTTATGACTAAAGTTGTGCTTGATTTGTCGGGCTTTCCGAAAAATAAGGTATTCGGCTCAGGAACATCTCTTGATACTGCAAGACTTCGCTTTATGATGAGCGATTATTTCAAGGTTAACCCCAGAAATGTTCATGCATATGTTATGGGCGAGCACGGCGATTCAGAATTCGTTGCGTGGAGCAGTGCAATGCTTTCAGTTTTGCCTATAAGAGAACTTGAAGACCATAATGAAAAAATGATGGCAGACCTTAATGATATTGCTGTAAATGTTAAGGAATCTGCGTATAAAATAATCAAAGCTAAGCGTGCAACTTATTATGGTATAGGAATGGTGCTTGCAAGACTTACACGAGCAATTCTCAATGATGAAAACTCTATTTTCACTGTTTCGGCTTATCTTGAGGGCGAATACTCACATAGCGGAATTTATATTGGCGTTCCTGCTGTAATCAACAGAAGCGGTGTGAGAAATATTCTTCAAATACCGCTTGATGAAGACGAACAGAAAAAGCTGTCAGAATCAGCGGCGATCATTCACGAAATGCTTGATGAAATCGGTTCATAAAATTTTATAAAAATTAAGACCTCTGATAAGGGTTTGTACCCGAATCAGAGGTCTCTTTTTTATGTATTCAATTATTATTTGTTGTCCTCAAGCAGATATGTACCGCTTGAAAGCACGGCAATCGCATAATCGCCGAATTTATAAAAGCGGTGTATAGTTTCCTCAAAAGTCAGATAATCGCTGACTGTAAAGTCCATTGCGTCAATTTTTCTGACCATATTCGTACCTGAGCAAACATAAACATCTCCGCCGTCAACAGAAATGTGAGTTGGATTTTTAAATGTTTCAGCATCTTTTGAGCCGATTCTCAAATCCACCTGCATATTCTGGCTTGAATATCTTATTGCGCAGTTTTCAGCGGGGCAGATACACCAGAAATATTTTCCGTCAAGCGCAAGAGAGTTAACTGTCTTTTCGTGGTATTTGAAAAAACCGCTCCATGCAAGCTGACCCTCTCTGTCAAACACGCCCGCCTCGCCGTTAGGATACAAAACGATAACGCGCCTGTCATAGAGTATTGCGGCGTTGCACTGCACAAAATTCGGGATTGTTTCGCTTATCTGCTGAAACGCAGAGCCGAATTTTTTTAAAAGATATGCGTTTTTTGTTAAAACCTCTTTAGTTTTCTTTTCAAAGTCGATAACGCTGTATCTCGCTTTGAACTGAGTAGTATTTGCAAGAGGTTTTTTCTCAACAAGCACAGCCTTGTTTTCATCATATTTCAAAACATCAATTATCTCTTTGGTGCTAATTCTAATCAAAACTCAGTCCTCCGCAGATGTAAGAAATCCAAGCGTCATAAGGCTGTCTGTGAGATGAACATTTTCAACAAGCACTTCGGGGTGAGCCATTGCAATGTCGTAGTTACTGAAATTCCAAAAGCTTTTTACACCCAGATTTACAAGCAAATCCGTAAGTTCTTTCATATCGTTTGACGGTATGCAGATTACGGCGCATATCGGCTTGTTGTCTATGCAGAAGTTTTCAATGTAATCAATATTTCTTACGGGAATACCCTTTATCATATTCCCGCAAATTGCTTCGTTTTTATCAAATATTCCTATAAGTTTAAATCCGCTGTGCACTCCGAAGATTTTATTGCAAACAGCTTTTCCGAGGTTACCTGCGCCTATTAAAATGGTTTTTCTTTCCTCGTTTACACCGAGAATTTCGCCTATTTTTGTGTGGAGCTCAGGCACATTGTAGCCGTAGCCCTGCTGCCCGAATCCGCCGAAGCAGTTAAAGTCATGGCGGATTTGGGAAGCTGTGAGACCCATTCTGTTTGCAAGCTCCTTAGAGCTTATTCTAACAATTCCGTTTTCCTTTAAGCTCTGAAGAAAACGGTAGTAGCGCGGAAGTCTTTTAATTACGGAAATAGATATATCTTCTTTTTTATCCATTTCGTTTTCTCCTCACAAATAATTATTTTGTCATCTGTGTGATTGTATCCATAACATAGTTTCCGAATTCTTCACAGGTGCAGCCTGTGTCTCTGCCTGTTATGGTGAGCTTCTTCTCTTCAAACATACACTTATCAAGAGCTTTTTCAAGAGCGTCTGCCTTGTCCTGATAACCTATGTGTGAGAGAAGCATTGCAGATGCTCTGAGCATACTGCACGGGTCTGCATACTGGCCTCTGCCCTCGGAAATCATTCTCGGTGCTGAGCCGTGAATAGCCTCGAACATTGCATATTTTTTACCGATGTTAGCAGAACCTGCTGTACCAACACCGCCCTGGAATTCAGCAGCTTCGTCAGTGATAATATCGCCGTAAAGGTTGGGAAGAACGAATACCTTGAAGTCTTTTCTTCTCATCGGGTCGATAAGTTTTGCTGTTGTGATGTCAATATACCAGTCATCAGTAACGATTTCGGGATATTCCTCGCCGATTTTCTTTGCAGTGTTGAGGAATTTACCGTCTGTTGTCTTGATGATGTTAGCTTTTGTAATGATTGAAACCTTGCCCTTGTTGTTCTTTCTTGCGTATTCATAAGCAAGTCTTGCGATTCTGTCGCATCCTTCCTGAGTTGCAACTGTGAAGTCAACAGCAAGGTCGTCTGTAATGTTTACACCGTATGAACCTACTGCGTAGCCGCCCTCTGTGTTTTCACGGAAGAAAGTCCAGTCAATACCTTCCTCAGGAACTCTAACAGGGCGCATATTTGCGAAAAGGTCAAGCTCTTTTCTCATTGCAACATTAGCGGATTCAACATTCGGCCAACCGTCGCCCTGACGGGGAGTAGTTGTTGGGCCCTTAAGAATAACATGGCAAGCCTTTAACTCTTCAAGTACATCATCAGGGATTGCCTTGAGACATTTTGCACGGTTTTCAATTGTAAGTCCGTCAATTTCCTTGAACTGAACTTTGCCTGAAGCAACTTCGTCTTTCAAAAGGAAAGCAAGAACTCTCTCGCTCTCCTTTGTGATAACGGGGCCGATTCCGTCACCGCCGCAGATGCCGATTACGATTGTATCAAGATTCTGATAATCTATAAAATCTTTGTCTTCTTTAATTTTCTTTGCTCTTGCAAGTTGACCTTCCATAAGTTTACGGAACTGTTCAACTGCTTCGTCAATTGCTTTCTTTTCGTTATCCATAATAATCTCCTGCCTTATTTATTCATTTCTCTTGTGTAATCAAGAAGTCCGCCGCAGAGAAGCATATCTCTCTGACGAGCTGAAAGGTGAGAAGAATCAAGCTCGTATTCTTCGCCCTTAGTAATATTCTTAAGAACAATATTTTCGTTGTTCTTGAGTTTTTCTCTGATGTCTGAAAGAGCGAGCTCATCCATCTGGTCAATGCGGTCGTAATCTGCTTCATTCTTGAAAGTGAAGGGGAGAATACCAGCATTAACAAGGTTTGCTACATGGATTCTTGCAAAGCTCTTAGTGATAACAGCTTTAACGCCGAGATAAAGCGGTACAAGCGCAGCGTGCTCACGGCTTGAGCCCTGACCGTAGTTAGCGCCGCCGATTATGAAGCCCTTGCCCTCAGCCTTGATTCTCTCGGGGAATGTTTCGTCACATACAGCAAAGCAGTACTGTGAAAGGTGAGGAATGTTTGAACGATAGGGAAGAATCTTTGCACCTGCGGGCATGATGTGGTCTGTTGTAATGTTATCGCCGACTTTAAGGATTGCCTTTGCAGTGATTTCCTCAGGAAGAGCCTCTGTTTTCGGGAAAGGCTTGATGTTGGGTCCTCTGAGTACTTCAACTGAAGCAGCCTCTTCAACGCTTGCAGGAGGCTCAATCATATTGTCGTTAACTATGAATTTCTCAGGCATTTTAACCTCAGGAGCTTCACCGAGTTCTCTCGGGTCTGTAAGATAGCCTGTAAGTGCAGAAGCAGCAGCAACTTCGGGAGAAACAAGGTAAATACCTGCGTCCTTTGTTCCGCTTCTGCCTTCAAAGTTTCTGTTGAAAGTACGAAGTGATACACCCTTTGAGTTCGGGCTCTGTCCCATTCCGATACAAGGACCGCAAGCAGACTCAAGAATTCTTGCGCCTGCGTTAATCATATCTGAAAGAGCGCCGTTAAGAGCAAGCATATTAAGTACCTGTTTAGAACCGGGTGCAATACAGAGAGAAACTGACGGGCAAACTGTTTTGCCCTTAAGGATTGAAGCAACTTTCATCATATCAACATATGAAGAGTTTGTGCATGAACCGATAGCAACCTGGTCGATCTTAATTTTGCCGATCTCCTCAGTTGTCTTTACATTGTCGGGCATATGGGGGCAAGCTGCCATAGGAGTGAGTGAGCAAAGGTCGATGTCAATAACCTCGTCATACTCTGCGTCTGCGTCGGGGAGAATTTCTGTCCAGTCATTTTCTCTTCCCTGAGCCTTAAGGAAAGCAAGAGTGATTTCATCTGACGGGAAAATAGAAGTTGTAGCACCGAGCTCAGCGCCCATGTTTGTTATTGTAGCTCTTTCGGGTACTGAAAGAGTTTTAACGCCGTCGCCGCCGTATTCAATAATCTTGCCTACGCCGCCTTTAACGCTCATTATTCTGAGAACTTCAAGAATAACATCTTTAGCTGATACCCACGGCTTAAGATAGCCGTGAAGATTGATTCTTGTCATCTTGGGCATCGGAATGTAATATGTGCCTCCGCCCATTGCAACTGCAACATCAAGTCCGCCTGCACCCATAGCAAGCATACAGATACCGCCGCCTGTGGGGGTGTGGCTGTCAGAGCCGATTAAAGTTTTTCCGGGAATACCGAATCTTTCAAGATGTACCTGATGGCAGATACCGTTACCGGGTCTTGAAAAATAAATTCCGTGCTTTTTAGTAACGCTCTGAATGTAACGGTGGTCGTCTGCGTTTTCAAAGCCTGTCTGCAAAGTGTTGTGGTCTATGTAAGCAACGCTTTTTTCAGTCTTTACACGGTCAACGCCCATTGCTTCAAATTCAAGATAAGCCATGGTGCCTGTTGCGTCCTGTGTAAGCGTCTGGTCAATTTTAAGTCCGATTTCGGTGCCTGCAACCATTTCGCCTTCAACAAGATGCGACTTTATAAGTTTTTGTGCCAAAGTAAGTCCCATAATTGAACCCTCCATAGTTATTAATTTTTTTGTCAATCTATTTTATAATATTGTCCAACTTGTGTCAATCAATTTCCCAAAATTAATAAAATTTTATCAAAATTATAATAAGTAATTAATTATTTAATAAAACTAATTTTATATATTGTTGAATTATTTTATTCATTATGATAAAATATTGTTTAGCATTTGGGCATAATAACATAAAGGATGTGTTATTATGGCTGAAAATGAAAAAGAAAACGCTCAGGAAAGCGCCGCTTCCTCCGATTTTGAGACAGGCTCTATAACCGTTAAGAAAAACGGTCATTTTATCCACTGTTTAACTATAATCGGGCAGATAGAAGGGCACTATATTCTACCGAGTCAAAATAAAACAACTAAATACGAACATGTAATTCCCCAGCTTGTTGCTATTGAAGAAAGTCCAGAAATTGAAGGGCTTCTTATTATTCTCAATACTGTCGGCGGCGATGTTGAAGCGGGACTAGCTATTGCAGAACTTCTTTCAACAATGAAAACGCCGACGGCTTCTCTTGTACTCGGCGGCGGTCACTCAATCGGTGTGCCTCTTGCCGTTTCCTGTCAAAAGAGTTTTATTGTACCAAGCGCAACTATGACTGTTCATCCCGTGCGGCTTAACGGCCTTGTTCTCGGTGTTCCTCAAACTCTTTCTTATTTTGAAAAAATGCAGGACAGAATCGTTAATTTTGTTGAGTCAAATTCAAAGATTTCTGCCGATGATTTCAGAAATCTTATGATGAAAACAGGCGAACTTGTTATGGATGTCGGCACGGTGCTTGACGGTGAGGGCGCAGTTTCGTGCGGTCTTATTGATGAGCTCGGCGGCTTGTCCGACGCTCTTGATTTTCTCAACAAAACTATCGAGGAAGAGGGAGATAAAGAATGATTTGGTCTGTAATCAGCGAGGGAGAAATTTTTCTTGAAGCCTCAAACTGCACGGGGCTTTCATCGTGTTCGTCTGTCCGCTCAAGTAATCCGTATGATTACCTGAGACGGGGGTATTATGTTGACGGAGCGTCAATGTTCGGAGGTAAAAACATTGTCGATTATAACAGCGATATTCCAGGCAATAGCCCAGGTTCTGACTTATATTTTTCCCTTGTCTGAAAGCGGTCATTCCGCTATATTTCATGATTTTGCCGCAAGGTATTCAAATAATTGCTCTGAATTAACAGGGCTTATACATATAGGAATGGCAATAGGTCTTATTATTGCGTTCTACAAAGTATTCTTAAAGCTGATATTTGAATTTATTTCCACGGGAAAAGAGATTTTTACAAAGCAGCTTGATATTAAGAATACTTCTAATTCAAGAAAGTTTTACTATTTTACATATATTCCGTATATTTTTATGCTAGTCTACTTAATTCCTGTGGGCGGCGAGCGCAATATTTATACATTGCTTCATTCTTATTCATATGACGGAAACCTTTTGTCTGAGGGCATTTGTTTTATTATTAATGCGGCGCTTCTTATAGGCGCATTTAAAATGATTCAAAAAACAGAGAAAGGCAGGCAGTTATCACTCGTATCAGCACTTTTGCTTGCGCTCGGCGTATTTTTCGCTTTGCCCGTATCAGGTCTTTCTCTCGTTGCAGTAGTTGTTTCATTCTGCGCATTCTTCTCTGTAAACACAAAAGTAGCTGTCAGATATTTTGTAAGTATCAGTGCACCTATTTTGCTTGTAAAAGGTTTTATAGAGGTTTTTACCTGCGTAAGCTATGTGAATATTGTTGCAGGAATAATAGGTGTTGTTCTTGCAGGCGCGGCAACCTTCTTTGCTTCTAAATTCTTGTTAATGGTTGTCAGAAAAAATTATTTAAACTATTTCTCAATTTATAATTTCGCAATCGGTTTTATTACACTTGTAATCGGTATTGTTGAAATCATTATCAAATAATCTTTTTTAACAGAGGTTTTTATGGCTAACAGTAAAAATACAGGAAATAAAAAAAGAACTCCGCAAAAAAGTTCCGCAAAAGCTCAGCCGCAGCGAAGCAACGCCGATATTAACAGAATTTCAGGTGTAATTCTTTTCGCTCTTTCGGTGCTGTTTTTCTTTATAGCTGTTGTAAAAGGGCAGGGAGCCTGGCTTTTTGTACATAATATTTATGTGGGCCTTTTCGGAATGTTTGCTTCTTGGGTATTTCCGCTTCTCACAATCGTTATAACCGTACTTTATTCAATCAAAGACCAGGATTTGAAATTATTGCTCATCAAGGGCAGTGAATGTGCGGTTATGGTGCTTTTAATATCAACATTTATTCATGTTGTTCAGCACCAAAGCGGTGAAGTTTTCAAACAGGCAGTTGTTGATTCGTTTAATTCCGCTCCAACTGAATTTAACGGTGGATTTTTGGGCGCTGTTTTCGGCTGGCTTCTTCTGACTCTCGGAAAAGCTCCTGCAATAATAGTTGACTGCATTTTGATTTTTGTGGTGTTTATGCTTTTGAGCGGTATAACTATTATACAGTTCTTAAAAGGAGCCGCTGCTCCTGCTAAAAAGACATATGAAAAAGTTCAGCCTGCTATTGAGGAGCGTATAGAACAGCGCAGAGCTGCTAAGGCTGAAATTGATGTTCCTCTTGATGCAGTTTCTCCGCTTGATGAAGATAAAGGCAAAAAAGGCAGAAAAAAAGCGGACAAAAAGAATGTGGATATTGAAAAGGAATCTCCGCTTTCAAATCTTGATGAAATGAAGATGTCTCAGCAAATAATTGATGAGATTAACGCCTCTGCCGCTAAGAAAATTCAGAGCGATAAAACGAAGCCGAAAACTATAGACGAGATTGTTCAAAACGCATCTGAAAACTCCGAGAAAAAGCAGGAGGAAAAATTTGAGGTAACTAACGAGCAAATGAAAGCAACTGTTGCCGATTATAATATTCCTCCCGTGTCCATTCTTAAAGCGGCAAAACACGCCGCAACAAAGGACATAAGCGGCGAGCTTAAAAGCAACGCTGAAAGACTTATTGAAACGCTTCACTCATTTAATGTTGACGCAACAATTACGGATATAAGCAGAGGACCTACTGTAACAAGGTATGAGCTCAAACCAGCGGCTGGTATAAGAATTTCTAAAATCACTAACTTATCTGATGATATTGCGCTTAATCTTGCGGCAACTCATGTCAGAATAGAAGCGCCGATTCCCGGCAAAGCCGCAGTGGGAATTGAAGTTCCTAATAAAGTTAAAAATATGGTTTCTATGCGTGAACTTGTAGATACACCTGAGTTTTTGGAACAGCGTTCAAAGCTTTCTGCTGGTCTCGGAAAAGATATTGCAGGCAACTGCGTTTTTTGCGATATTTCAAAAATGCCGCACTTGTTAATAGCAGGTACGACAGGTTCAGGTAAATCTGTTTGTATGAATTCTATCATCGTTTCAATTCTGTTTAGGGCAAGACCCGATGAGGTTAAATTTCTTATGATAGACCCGAAGCAGGTTGAATTTTCAAAATATGCGGGAATACCGCATTTGCTTGTTCCCGTTGTAACTGATGCAAGAAAAGCGTCAGGCGCACTTGGATGGGCAGTTTCCGAAATGCTTCAGCGTTACGGAAAATTCTCACAAACAGGCGTAAGAGATATTGACGGATATAATAAATATGTTGAAAAGCACGACGATATGGAGCCAATGCCTAAAATCTGTATCTTTATAGACGAGCTTTCAGATTTGATGATGGCGGCGCCGAAAGAGGTTGAGGATTCAATCTGCCGACTTGCACAGATGGCTCGTGCCGCAGGTATGCACCTTGTTATCGCAACCCAAAGACCGTCTGTTGATGTTATTACTGGATTGATTAAGGCTAATATTTCTTCTCGAATTGCACTTACTGTATCTTCTCAGATAGATTCAAGAACAATTCTTGATGCAAGCGGTGCTGAAAAACTTCTCGGAAACGGCGATATGCTTTATAATCCCATTGGTGCAAATAAGCCGATGCGTGTACAGGGATGTTTTATCAGTGACGAAGAAGTTGAAGAACTTTGCGACTATATCAAGAAGCAGGGCGAATCTGATTACGATGAAAACATTCAGAAAGAAATTGATGCAAAGGCTGTTCAGGACAAAAAATCAAATCCGTTTGCAGAGGACGAGCCTGAGGATAATTTTGACCCGCTCTTTGAAAAAGCGGCAGAAATCGTTATGGAAACAGGCACGGCTTCAACTTCATTCTTACAGAGAAAGTTGTCAGTAGGCTACGCAAGGGGAGCGAAAATTATTGACCAGCTTCAGGAATACGGAGTTATAGGGCCCTCAGAGGGAAGTAAGCCTCGTCAGGTGCTTATGACAAAGCAGATGTGGCTTGAAAAGAGAGCGTATGACGCTAATAACACCTTTGAAAGCGACAATGTTCAGTTATCTCTTGACGATGCCGATAATGAAGATGCGCAGAATGTTCAAATCATAGGCAGTATTGATGACGGTGAATAAAAATTCGGAGTGATATTATGAAAGGCGAAAGCTCAAAAAGAAGCGATAAAAGACAAACCGACATACTTGTCGGTGTTGCTTTACTGCTGATTTCTGTAGTTTTCGCCTTTATTGCGTTTTCTCAGCCGAGAGTAAGTAACGATTATACCCAGAAAGATGAGACATCTGCTGTGTATTCACCCGTGTTTACAGATGAAGAGGAAGAAACACAGGGAGAGACGGTAATTTCACAGACTGAAAATACAACTGTAAAGAGTGAATATGGTACGGCAGATTCAGAAGAAAAAGAAGCGATAAATGTTCAATATCCGCTAAATCTCAATACTTGCACAGCCGAAGAACTTATGACTATTGACAATATCGGAGAAGCGAGAGCAAGCGCAATAATCGCTTATCGTGATTATCTCGGTGGCTATACAAGCGTTGAACAACTAAAAGATATCAGCGGTATAGGTGATGCGGTTTACGCAAGCATTGAGCCGTATGTAACAGTATGATGAAAACATTGACTGATATTTTTAAAAAGGCTGTTTTTACAAATCGCTGTCTCATCTGCGGAGAAGTCATTGAGTTTGATGGCGTTTTATGCGAAGATTGTGAGAATGCTTCTCCCATTGAACCTCCCATTTGTCTTAAATGCGGTTGTGAAAAGGCAGACTGTATATGTAAAAAATCTAAGAAGAGTATGGAATATAAAGCGGTCGTTGCTCCGTTTTATTACGAGGACTCTGTTTCAAAAGCAGTTTTGAATATGAAAATGAACGGCATTCCGTCTCTTGCTGAGGAGCAGGGAAGATTGATTGCTGATTGTGTTCAAAAATACTATGAACTTATTGAATTTGACTGCGTTACATATATTCCGATGAGAAAATATGACGAAAAGTTTCGAGGTTTCAATCAAGCAAATCTTCTTGCAAAAAGAGTAAGTAAAATATGTGATTTGGAGCTTTGCGATCTTCTTATAAAAAAGCGCAGAACTAAAGTGCAGAAAAGGCAAAAATCGTCCGAAAGATTTGTAAATATGTATAATGCTTTTGATTTGAAAGATAAAGCAGATGTAGACGGTAAAACAATTCTTTTGATTGACGATGTCAAAACTACGGGTGCAACTCTTTCTTCCGCCGCAATGACTTTAAAGGCTTATGGTGCAAAAGATGTTTACTGCGCGGTTTTCGCTATAGTTAAATGATAAAAAATAAAGGCAATGCTTTTCGCATTGCCCTTGGAGCGGCTGATGGGAGTCGAACCCACCTGTCGAGCTTGGGAAGCTCGCATTCTACCGATGAATTACAGCCGCATATATAAAAACCGAGCACGAACTAAGTTCGAACTCGGTTGGTGCGGGTGACAGGACTTGAACCTGCACGGTTACCCACAAGATCCTAAATCTTGCGTGTCTGCCAATTCCACCACACCCGCATTTGTTGCTTGAATAGTATTGTATCATTACTGTCTCTTATACACATCTCCGAGCCCACGAGACCGAGGCTGATCTCGT
>ERZ1027013.204-NODE-204-length-25259-cov-5.588716_pt1 | contig 25259 bp, 23 predicted proteins | sample MGYA00519446_ERZ1027013 | MGnify/ENA primary metagenome ERZ1027013 (study PRJEB26926, sample SAMN06164699) | human gut metagenome | biome: ENVO:00009003; feature: ENVO:2100002; material: ENVO:00002003 | host: Homo sapiens | place: USA | collected 2012 ... | reverse complement strand
AAAACCAGATTATAGGATATGACATTTGGTATAACAATAATGTTATTGAAAAATGGAAAAATGATCCATTAATGGCTTGGGCTAAAAATTCTCGCAATACGATAGAAAAACAAGGCGATTTAGAAATGTATAGCGAGGCAAAGGCTACTCTTATTTCATCTTACATTGAAGAAAATGACATTGAGTTTATTACAAATGAAAGTATGTTAAACATTGGTATAAAAAAGTTAGTCAGACTTGCACAAAAGAAATTACCTTCATATTTAACTGAATCATCTATTATTAAATCAGAAAGACGATGGGTCGCTAATACGCTAAAAGATTACGAATTATTACATGCCTTAGCTATAATCTATGGCAGAATGTATAACTGCTGTAACTCTCTTGGCATACAAATAAACAATCCAATGGGTGACGATGTGATTTCGCCAACATCATTCGACTCTTTATTTGATGAAGCCAGGAGAATAACTTATTTAAAATTAAAAGATTACTCCATAAGCAAATTGTCATTTAGCATGATACAATATGACAATAAAATAATTCCTGAAGATATTAAAGAGCGTCTAAAACTGGTAGATAAGCCTAAAAATATCACTTCGACAGAAGAGTTAGTTGACTATACAGCCAAGCTTGCAGAAACGACTTTTTTAAAGGACGGTTATCACATTCAAACATTAATTTTTTATGATAAACAATTCCATCCAATTGATTTAATCAATACAACATTTGAAGATCAAGCAGATAAATATATTTTTTGGCGTTATGCAGCTGACAGAGCCAAAATAACAAATGCCTATGGCTTCATTTGGATATCAGAGCTATGGCTCAGAAAAGCAAGCATCTACTCCAATAAACCAATACATACAATGCCAATTATAGATGAAAGACTTCAGGTAATTGGAATTGATTCAAATAATAATCAAAAATGTATTTCATGGAAAATAGTTAGAGAAAACGAAGAAAAAAAACCGACTTTAGAAATATCAACAGCAGACTCAAAACATGACGAAAAACCATATTTCATGCGTTCAGTCTTAAAAGCAATTGGCGGTGATGTAAACACTATGAACAATTGAGTCATAGAACTTCCATTATTCTCCTGAAGATAATAATCGCCAAATAAACCAATACTCAGCTTTACAATATACTAACTAACCGCAGAACGTTATTTCATACAACGTTTCTGCGGCATATCACAAAACGATTACTCCATAACAGGGACAGCAGGCCACTCAATATCAGGTGCAGTTGATGTATCAACACGGTTCAGCAACACCCGATACTTCTTCCAGGCTTCCAGCAACGACGCCTCTTCTTCCGTTGCAATCTCCAGATCTACAGCATCCTGAAGCGGCGCTATATGCTCACTGGCTACCTGCATCAGGCTGTTTTTTGTTTCTTCCGCCTCCCGGATCCGGAACAGTTTTTCTGCTTCCGTATCCTTCACCCAGGCTGTGCCGTTCCACTTCTGAAACTCCCCTTCCGGCGATAACCAGGTAACATTTTCCGGTAACGGACCGAGTTCAGAAATAAATAACGCGTCGCCGGAAGCCACGTCATAAACCGTTTTACCCCGATGATCTTCAACGAGATGCCACGATGACTCATCACTGTTGAAAACAGCCACGAAGCCAGCCGGAATATCTGGCGGTGCAATATCGGTACTGTTTGCTGGCAGACCTGTATGAGGCGGAATATATGCGTCACCTTCACCAATAAATTCATTAGTTCCGGCCAGCAGATTATAAATTTTTATGGTCCGTGGTTGTTCACTCATTCTGAATGCCATTATGCAAGCCTCACAATATAGTTAAATGCGATGTTTTTGACGGTGTTTTCCGCGTTACCAGCAGCGTTAACGGTGATGGTGTGTCCATGTGAACCAATCGCAACGGAGTGCGTGTGTGCACCAATACCGACAGTATGTGCGTGTGCACCTGCAGATGCTGCTGTGCCGGACAGTGAGTGGCTATGGTTACCATCTGTACTGGTATTAGCTAACGCCCCCGTAGACATACCTACTGAGCCTTGTACACCCCAGGTATTTTGACCTGAGCTTGTATAACCATATTGATAAGTATCTTTAAAAACACTGGGGTTAAATCGACGGCCATCTCTATGGCTGTGATTACCAGCTGCATTCGTGCTGCCACTTAAACTATGGGTATGCGCACCAGTGTTATTCGTGGATTTAGTGCCGTAATCAAACGACGATGTGGTTTTCGTCCCCAAATCTGTACTGGATGCGCTGGCGCTGTGGGTATGCGATTTAATGCCGTCCTGTTCCTGAGACAATACGGCACGACCACTGGCAGGTTTGCCCTTAATCGTCCAGCCACGCATATCAGGGATCACGCCTGACGGATAAGCGGCTGCAAGTTTCGGGTAAGCAGATTTGTCAAAAGTCTGCCCCTGCATCAGGGCATAACCAGACGGAACGGTATCTGATGGCCACGGGATTGGTGCGCCGACTGGGTAGCTTTCTGGTGGAAGATTTTTCGAGGTATAAACTTCTGCCCAGTCTTCCTCAAAACCATAACCGTCTCTTGAAGAACGGTAGAACAGACCACCATTTCTGTAATGCGCCTTCATCTGCAAGGTCCGGCAACTTCCGACTCCGGTATAGAAGTTAACCAGAATATAGCTGTCGCCAGAGCGGGTGACATTATAAGCGCCTGATTCGGCATTCCAGGGAACGCCACCATCCGCATCGGCATATGTATCCGTTGCCCTTCTGGCAAAAGCAGCCACATGCGCGGCGGTTAAAGTAATATCTTTGGAACCATCAAACTCAACACCAGAAACCCGTCTTGGCGTTTGCAGCTTTGTTGCTGTTAATGCATTACCGTTCAGACTTGCGGACAGTTTGGTTCCAATAACCAGTTCGCCGGTTGCGTTATCAATAGCAAACGGTCTTAATGTATTCCAGCCACCATAAACATCACCTTGATTGGTAAGCAGCAGGTAAGTTTTAGCGCCATCATTACGCCATAATGCCCCATACTCCCCACCTATCATTCGAATCTGATTACCACCACGCGCTACAATTTCGTCTGTGGCAAAAAGTTTTTTGCACGACAAGTTATCGTTAACGATTAACGAATGAGACTCATAAAAACCACGCCCACTCTTAAAATCAAGGATAACGTCCGCCGCGATACATTCAGTCGCCGGATTTGTTGCCCCAAACTTATAGGTCGTATCATTAACAACGAGATCAGCACCAGGTGCGGATATTGACAGGCCATCTTCGATAAACGCAAAAACAGGGAAAGCAGCGCCATCAACATAGAACACAGAGCGCAAATCATCGCCCTTATTACTCATCATTATTGAGTGGATGGCTCGTTCATTGTTTTGATATTGCCAGAACATTCCATAAGCATAACGCCCCCTGTCAGTCCAGCCACCAGGCATAACAAATCCGTTAAACTCGCAGTTATTCATCGGATCGCCTGCGGTTCGCGTTGCCGTGGTGATAATGACCCTTGATGCCAGTTCGCTTACTGAGCCAGCAGAACGCATAACAACAACAGGGTAATATTTTCCAGATGTTGCACCTGCAGGAGCGTTAACCCGCACATAACGCATACCACGCTTATCAGCAAAGTCTGTTTTACTGACCGCGTTAATGTTGTTCAGGAAGCGTCCCTTATCGGATATATCAGCGCCGTTCTGGTCTTTCTGCAGACGTTTCTCTGCATTGTCATAGGCTGATTTTACTGCCTTTGGCGTTGCCGCCAGCGTTTCAGACGTACTGTTGGTCGCACTGCTGAGCTGTACTATCCCCTTTTTCGTCGTACTTGCATCCTCAAGCGCCACGGCGGATGCAATATCCTCTGCCCGTTTTGCCGCTGTCTCGGCGCGCGTTGCCGCGGATTCCGCCGTACTTTTGCTCTGTGCTGCCGCCGTCGCACTGCCAGCTGCCTCTGTCGCCTTCGTGGATGCTGTCGTGGCGCTGCCCTTCGCTGCGGACGCTTGTCTGGTCGCCTCATCTTTTGAAGCAGACGCCGATGATGCCGATGACGCCGCCGAACTGGCGGACGATGCGGCAGCCGTTTTTGAGGATTCTGCGCTGGTTTCCGACGCTTTCGCGTTCGTCTCGGATGTCTTCGCTGCGGAAGCAGACCTCGCTGCTGCACTGGCCTGTTCAGTGGCTTCGCCAGCCTTCGTTGTGGCTGTTGAAGCGGACGATGCGGCGCTTTCTGCCGATTTACCGGCGGCGCTAGCACTGGCTGAGGCCTGCCCGGCACTTGTTGACGCTGCACTGGCAGACGACGCAGCCGCTGTTTTTGAGCCTGCCGCAGCTGAGGCACTCTGTCCCGCTGCCGTTTCAGAAGACTTAGCGTTCGTCTCGGACGTTTTTGCCGCCTTCGCAGAATTTGCTGTCGCCGTTGCCGAGGAAGCGGCACTACTGGCGCTCGAGGATGCGTTCGTTTCTGATGATTTCGCTGCCTCTTTTGAGGCCGCCGCATCCCGGGCTGAGGTGGCAGCTTCTGACGCTTTCGTAGTCGCGGTGGATGCAGAAGTGGCTGCTGATTGTTGTGACGCTGCAGCATTCGTTTCTGACGTTTTTGCCGCACCGGCACTGGTGGCCGCCGCGCTTTTTGAGGACTCTGCAGCGGCAGCACTTTTTTCCGCTTCAGTGGCCTTTGTTGATGCCGTTCCTGCGCTGGAAGACGCTGACTGAGCCGACGAAGCGGCCTGTCCGGCTGACGTGCTGGCTGCGCGTGCTGAGCCTGCAGCATCAGTCGCATGGGTTGCCGCCTCACGGGCTGATGTGCCGGCATCGCTGGCTGACTTCTTCGCGGCTGCCGTGTTCTGTGCCACCGCGGACGCGTTACGCGCCACCTCTTCCACCATCAGTTCAAAACGGCGCAGTGCCTCAGGACGGGCATCATCCTCCGTCATGGCACCGAGAAAATCATTCAGCGTACCGGGTCGGGAATCTTCATACACGGTGATGGTCCCGGCATGTGACGGCGGGAATCCCTCCACCAACAGAATAACGCTGTACTGCCCGTACTCAACGTCCATGCTGTAACGCCCGGCTTCATCCGGATTTTCTGAGGCCAGCGTGTTCACCACCACCGTGGTGCTGTTACGTTTTGCTTTCAGCTGGATTGTGCAGTTCTGTACCGGTTTTCCTGTGCCGTCTTTCAGTACACCTGAAATCTTTACTGCCATATTCACCCCACAAAAAAGCCCGCCTGAACCGGCGGGCTGTCATAACACTGTGTTACCTGGCTAATCAGAATTTATAACCGACACCCACGATGAAACCGTCAGTGCGCCAGTCGCCACTGCCGGAGCCTTCATAAGCAATATCAATGGCCACGGATTCGGTCGGGTTAAACTGCACGCCAGCTCCCCACGCCAGAGACGTGTTGCTGTGGCGACCGTCATCACTTCCGGTCAGCACATCGTGCTTTTTCCCCTTGTTGTCAGTTACGCGAAGATAATCCCCGGAGAAAGTCGACACACGGCTGTAAGCTACACCCGCCATCGCATACGCGCTGAACCATTCATTCACGCGCACAGACGGCCCCGCCATTACGCTGAACCAGCGGTTACGAACGGAATCTTCATGCCAGCGGGTATCGCTGTAACGGGTCAGCTGGCGATTCTTGTCTCCTGCATAGCTGAATGACGTCACCAGCCCCAGTGTGTCCGTAAACTCATAACGGTATTTCACGTTAATCCCGTTCAGATCATCACTGCCGGGGACGTTCGTCGAGGCATGAAGATACCCCGCGCTCAGCGTGGACTGATGTTCAGACGCCCATGCAGGCGCACCGGATACGGCCAGACAAATGGCTGCGGACAAAATTGCTGCACAAACTTTACGCATAATTACCTCTCGCTTTTCTGCAATAAAAAAGGCGTCATTCCTGACGCCCTTTATTGGGGTTATAAATATTTCAACGAATACTGATGCCGGAAGCAGCTTTTTTGGTCACAATCACCGTACAGTCGGTGATATTGCCTGCCCCCTGATTGCCTTTCTGGAAAATCTTAAACTCCAGAGTGACGCTTCCCCTGCCACTCGGCATATCAATAACTGCACTGTAACTACCGGGAATGGCCCCTTTAGTTTCTCTGGATGCGATTAATACGCCGTTTTTGCGAACTTCAAAACCATAACCCGTGTATCGCGTGCCTCCTGGGTTATTTCCGCTCCCCGGATCGTCATACGCTATACCGTTAAAAATAATGGGCGGAATAATAATCTGGCGGTCAAAGTTATGATCATCGCTGATGGTGACTGTAACCGTACCGTTTGGTGTTTCCGTGTTACCCCACGTACCGACTTTTTTCGGGAAGGCTTTTGATACAGCTTTAACGAAATCTCCTCTGACCTGGGTCGCCTCCAGCATGCCCTTAATCGTACAGTTCTGGTTAATCGTGACATTGTTGAGCGTTCCTGAGTTCGCATTCACACTGCCACTGATATCCGCATTTTTCGCCGTCAGTCTCCCGTCTGGTGTCAGGGAAAATGCCGGCGGATTTCCACCGCTGGTAATGGTGGGAGCCGTCAGGCGTTTCAGGAACACGTCGTTCATGAATATCTGATCGCCCTGACCAACAAACATCGGTTTTGTGTTGCCATTCGCAGGATTAACCATCGCAATCCTGTCCGCCGCCAGCAGCACCTGACTCTGCATGCCGTCAGGGGTGTTCTCAATACCGGCACCGATACCCGCAATATAAAGGCGTCCGTCCTGCATCTGCTGCAGCTTCACTGCCCACATGCTGTTCAGGTTATTATTTGTATCAACCTGAACCTTCTGTATCTGCTGGATCGCTGCACTCTGGTCTTCCAGTTTCTTATTGACGGTCTGTGTTATTTCATTGCTGACATCCGTTATGGACGTCCTGATTTCAGTCAGGTCAGGCGCAAGCTGACCGTTATCAATCTGCGTCCACAGCTCCTGAGCCAGATGGGTTTTCCCTATCTCGCCTTTGAAAAAATCCAGATAGCCGGATGCATCATCGCTCGCCCGACCGACGGCCTCCACAAATGCCGATTTGCCTACGGTGTTCACACTGCGGATATAAAAGTAATAATCATGGCCCGGTTTGATATTGATACTGGCGGCTATCCAGTACAGCGCCGTACCAAGATAGCGGGCTGTGGTTTCAACCTGCCTGATATCCGCAATCCGTTTTTCCGAGAACCAGAACTCAAACTGTACCGTCGGGTCATAAACCGCAAGATGCGGCGTGGCGGTTATCTGAAAATAGCCCGGTGTCAGCTCAATCCGAGACGGCGCTGCCGGTGCGGCAATCCGGAACGATACCGATGCCGGATCGCCCTGCTGTCCCCACGCATTTACCGCCCGGACTGTCAGCCTGTAATTTCCCAGCGCCAGCTGCGTGAAGCGATATGTGGTTTCCGTCGTCCGGGCCGTGCTGACCAACCGCTCACTGCCGTCGTCCGCTGCCACGGTCAGGCGAAGCATAAAGCTCACCCCCTTCACCACCTTCGGCGTGTCCCAGCGCGCCAGCACCTGGTATTCCCCGCTGTCTGCGGTGACTTCTGCGGTCAGGTGCTGAACTGCTGGCGGCGTGACACCATTCACCGTGCCGCTCTGGTCACCGTCAAAGTGCGCCCCGTTATCCACGATGGCCTCTTTTTCCGGCACATGCTGCACGGCGGTGATGGCATACGTGCCGTCGTCGTTCTCACGGATACTCACGCAGCGGAACAGTCGCTGGCGCAGCGTCGGCAGCTTCAGCCCCCACACGCTGTACTCGGCAACGCCGTCAGGAACCCGGCTCACTTTCACCTTCACGCCGTCGGTGACGGACTGGACCTCCACGCTCACCGGATTACCCTGCCCGTCAACCAGGCTTATCAGCGTGGTGCCGGAGGATGGCAGCGTGATTTCACGGTCGAGCGTCAGTGTCCGCGTCTGGCTGTTCACCGCCAGCACGCGCCCGCCGATGCTGATCCCCGCATAGTCATCATCACAGATTTCAATGACATCACCTGGTACATGGCGAAGCCCTTCGGCACCCACGCTGAAGTCCACGGTCTGCGTTTCCAGCAGTTCCGTTTTAATCAGCCACAGCCCGGCGCGGTGCGCCTGCCCCCGACTGGTACAGCCAAAGGCATCCATCTTCGTGACATTACGACCGTAACGGGCAATGGCCTGCGTATCTTCAACAAGCTCTGTCGCCGTCTCCCAGCCGTTGTTCGGGTCAATCCAGTTCACCTCAACGGCATTATGGCGGTCCTTCAGGGCGCTGAAGCTGTAGCGGAACGGCGCGCCATCATCCGGCATCACCACATTACTGCGGTTATAGGTCCACACCTTATCTGATGGTCGGTCCTGCACGAACGTCAGCGTCTGCCCGTTCCATATCGGCATACAGCGCATCGCCGAGCAGAAATCACTGAGCACATCCCACGCCTTGCGCTGTGTGGTCAGCCAGGCATTACAGGTGATGCGCGGCTCCGTGCCGCCAAAACCGTCCGGCACCGACTGGTCGCAACACTGGCCGATGACATACAGCGCCCATTTATCCACATCTGCCGCACCAAGACGTTTACCCATGCCGTAGCGCGGGTGGGTCAGCATATCCCACAGACACCAGGCCATGTTGTTGCTGTATGCTGGCTTAAACGTTCCGTCCCAGATACCGCTGTATTGCCGCGTCTGCGGGTTATAGTTCGACGGCACCTGCAGAATACGCCCGCGCAGATGATAATTACGGCTCACCTGCTGGCTGCCGAACTGCTCCGAATCCACCTGTACGCCGACCAGTGCCGTGTTCGGGTAGCACTGTTTCACATCGATGATTTCGGTGTATGACGACCAGAGCGTTTTGTTCTGCAGCTGGTCTGTGGTGCTGTCCGGCGTCATCCTGCGCATCCGGATGTTGAACGGGCGCGGCGGCAGATTATCCACCACTACCGAGGCCAGATACTGCGAGGTGGTTTTGCCCTTAATGGTGATGTCTTTTTCCGTCACCCAGCCACCGTTACGTTGTATCTGAACCAGCAGGCGAACTTCCGACGGATTCCTGTCCCCCTTTGAGGTGGTTTCCACCAGTGCCTGCACACCGAAGGTAAAGCGCAGACGGTCGATGTTTGCAGACGTAATGGTGCGGGTGATCGGCGTGTCATATTTCACTTCCGTACCCAGCACCGTCTCGGAGCCGGAGGATTCAAACCCCTCCGGCGGTGTCTGCTCCTGCTCACCGGCACGGAACACCACCGTGACACCGGAGATGTTGGTATTCCCCTCAGTGTCCAGCACCGGCGTACTGTTCAGCAGCACGCTTTTTAATCCATCCACCGGACCTTCAATCGGCCCTTCGCTGATGGCATCGATCACACTCAGCAACTGCGTGGACTTCAGGTTGTCCTTCGCTTCGCGCGGGGTATGCCCCTTACTGCTGCCTTTACCCATTCGTCACGCTCCATAAACGACAAAACCGCCCGCAGGCGATTTCACATAAAATGTTTTGCATCAGCGACCAATCACCACAACCTGACCACCATCCCCTTCGTCTGCCGTGCTGATCTCCTGAGAAACCACCCGTGACCCCACGCGCATTTCACCGTACAGAACAGGCAGAACATTGCCCTGGGCAACCATGTTATCCAGTGAGGAGAAATAGGTGTTCTGCTTACCGTTATCCGTTGTCTGTGTACGGGGAGTTCTGGCTTTCGGTGCCAGCATCTGCGCCACACCACCAAGTACCATACTGGCACCGAGAGAAAACAGGATACCGGTCATACCACCGGCCCCAATGGCTGCCCCCCATGCTGCAAGGGTGGCTCCGGCGGTAAAGAATGATCCGGCAATGGCGGCAGCCCCCAGAACAATCTGGAATACGCCACCTGACTTGGCCCCGGCGACTCTGGGAACAATATGAATCACAGCGCCATCAGGCAGAGTCTCATGTAACTGCGCCGTTAACCCGGACGTGCTGACGTCCCGCCCGGCAATCCGTACCTGATACCAGCCGTCGCTCAGTTTCTGACGAAACACCGGGAGCTGTGTGGCCAGTGCGCGGATAGCTTCAGCCCCCGTTTTCACACGAAGGTCGATGCGGCGGCCAAATCGTTGCAAATCCCCGTAAAGGCAGATGCGCGCCATGCCCGGTGACGCCAGAGGGAGTGTGTGCGTCGCTGCCATTTGTCGGTATACCTCTCTCGTTTACTCAGTTGTTCAGGAATATGGTGCAGCAGCTCGCCGTCACCACAGTAAATGGCAGCATGATTCGGCACCGATGAACCAAAACAACACAGCAGCACATCGCCCGGTTGTGCTGATGACAACGGCACCTGATACAGCCCTGTGGCCTCCAGATTATCCAGATAGAGATTCTGACCGTGACGCCACCAGTCATCCTCGCGATGAAAATCCGGCATCTCAATCCCCGCCAGATGGTAAGCATCCCGGAACAGCGTGTAACAGTCCGTCACCCCGTGCTCAAAGCGCCGCCCGGTGAGATGCGGCACACAGCGGAACTTATGAATCGTCCCCCGGCAGACCAGCCACCACGGCAAATCACTCTGCACCTGCAGCCGCCGGTCGGCCTCACTCAGCCTGGGCAGACCACCGGGGTGGCTGTGGACCAGCGCCACAATCTCACCCTGCATTTCTGCCTGCAGCCAGTCTTCCGGCGACATACGGAAATACGCCTCCGGCTCACCGGAGATATTCACGCAGGGGAAATATCTTTCCCCCTCCGGCGTGCTTACCACGAAGCCGCACGACTCCGCTGGCGCACATCGCCGAGCGTGCGCCAGAATCGCTGATTCTGTCTGTGTCATGGGATTTACTGCGAAAGTTTGTTAATGGAAAGGAAGCCGCCAAAGTTGCCGACATTATTGCGAAACTTACAGCCACTCAGGCATTTGCTGCATTTATCCTTCGTGATATCGGACGTCGGCTGGTCATATTCATCCGCGACCGCCGGACCGTTATAACCGCACTCGTCACCGCGATAGGTCCAGGTGCAGGTGTTGGCCAGCATGATACGTCCCGGAAAAACGGCACCGTCCGTTTCCGTCGGCGTGGACAGTACAAAGGAGGCACTCACCGCGCTCAGTTCGCTGCACTGCTCAATGCGCCAGCGGCTGATCACCTCCTGCTCCGGATCGGCGTAACTGTTTCCGTTGACGAAGTTCACCGCATCCAGAAAACGGGCGTAAACCTTACGCCGGACCACCGTTCCGCCGACCAGACTCTGCATATCTTCCGCCATCCCGGTGACCATACCGTACAGGTTAGAAACCGTCAGCGTGGGGCGCGTACTGGTGCCTTTGCCATTCAGTTCGAAACCACTCCCCTGAATGGGATACGCCTGATACTGTCGCCCCTGCCAGGTGACCGGCTCACCTTTTTCGTTCTGCTCATTACAGAAAAAATAACGTTCTCCACCGACCTCTGTCAGGTCGATTTCCCAGAGCACCACGCTGGCCGACTGCTCCGCACGGGTGCATTCATTCAGTGTTTCCTGCCGGATATCCTGCATCAGTTCACCACCTGTTCAAACTCTGCGCTGAACTCAACACGCAGCATACTGACCCGCGACGACCATTTTGCGCAGGTCACCTTTATCTGCCGCCACTCATAAGGCGGCGTCCACAGAAAGGCTTTCCAGCCCCCGTGCTCTTCCAGAAACGACTCCAGTACCGTGGCCTCCTCACGGGGGACAGAAAGCGTCACGCTGTACGTTTTCAGGTTGGCATTCAGCCCGGCAGGCGCTCGCTGAGAATAGCCATCACCAAAGCGCACCTTTCTTACAGAAGGGACCGAAGCCACATCCATACCGGGTTTCACTTTCCAGCGGAAGGTTTTCATCGTCCACCTCCGGAGAACAGGCCACCATCACGCATCTGTGTCTGAATTTCATCACGGGCACCCTTGCGGGCCATGTCATACACCGCCTTCAGAGCAGCCGGACCTATCTGCCCGTTCGTGCCGTCGTTGTTAATCACCACATGGTTATTCTGCTCAAACGTCCCGGACGCCTGCGACCGGCTGTCTGCCATGCTGCCCGGTGTACCGACATAACCGCCGGTGGCATAGCCGCGCATCAGCCGGTAAAGATTCCCCACGCCAATCCGGCTGGTTGCCTCCTTCGTGAAGACAAATTCACCACGGTGAACAATCCCCGCTGGCTCATATTTGCCGCCGGTTCCCGTAAATCCTCCGGTTGCAAAATGGAATTTCGCCGCAGCGGCCTGAATGGCTGTACCGCCTGACGCTGATGCGCCGCCACCAACAGCCCCGCCAATGGCGCTGCCGATACTCCCGACAATCCCCACCATTGCCTGCTTAAGCAGAATTTCTGTCATCATGGACAGCACGGAACGGGTGAAGCTGCGCCAGTTCTGCTCACTGCCGGTCAGCATCGCCGCCATATTCTGTGCAATACCATCAAAGGTCTGCGTGGCTGCACTTTTTACCTGCGACATACTGTCCGTGGCGCTCTCTTCCCACTCACTCCAGCCGGACTTCAGGCCTGCCATCCAGCTCCCGCGAAGCTGGTCTTCAGCCGCCCAGGTCTTTTTCTGCTCTGACATGACGTTATTCAGCGCCAGCGGATTATCGCCATACTGTTCCTTCAGGCGCTGTTCCGTGGCTTCCCGTTCTGCCTGCCGGTCAGTCAGCCCCCGGCTTTTCGCATCAATGGCGGCCCGTTTTGCCCGTTGCTGCTGTGCGAATTTATCCGCCTGCTGCGCCAGCGCGTTCAGGCGCTCCTGATACGTAACCTTGTCGCCAAGTGCAGCCAGCTGGCGTTTGTACTCCAGCGTCTCATCTTTATGCGCCAGCAGGGATTTCTCCTGTGCAGACAGCTGGCGACGTTGCGCCGCCTCCTCCAGTACCGCGAACTGGCTCTCCGCCTTCCACAAATCCCGGCGCTGCTGGCTGATTTTCTCATTTGCTCCGGCATGCTTCTCCAGTGTCCGGAGTTCAGCCTGAAGCGTCAGCAGGGCAGCATGAGCACTGTCTTCCTGACGATCGCCCGCAGACACCTTCACGCCGGACTGTTTCGGCTTTTTCAGCGTCGCTTCATAATCCTTTTTCGCCGCCGCCATCAGCGTGTTGTAATCTGCCTGCAGGATTTTCCCGTCTTTCAGTGCCTTATTCAGTTCCTCCTGACGGGCGGTATATTTCTCCAGCGGTGTCTGCAGGCGTTCGTAAGCCTTCTGTGCCTCTTCGGTATATTTCAGCCGTGACGCTTCGGTATCGCTCTGCTGCTGCGCATTTTTGTCCTGTTGACTCTGCTGCTCAGCCTTCTTTCGGGCGGCTTCAAGCGCAAGACGGGCCTTTTCACGATCATCCCAGTAACGCGCCCGCGCTTCATCGTTAACAAAATAATCATCCTTGCGCAGATTCCAGATGTCGTCTGCTTTCTTAAACGCAGCCTCTGCCTTAATCAACATCTCCTGCGCGGTATCAGGACGACCAATATCCAGCACCGCATCCCACATGGATTTGAATGCCCGCGCTGTCCTGTCTGCCCAGGTCTCCAGCGTGCCCATGTTCTCTTTCAGGCGGCGGGTCTGGTCATCAAACCCTTTCGTTGCGGCCTCGTTCGCCGCCTGCAATGCCCCGGCTTCATCTCCGGAACGCTGCAACTGAGCAACATACGCAATCTGCTCCGCCGTCACGTTATGGAACTGACGTGCCATCGCTGTCAGTCCCGACGTCGGGTCTGTGGTCAGCTTCCCGAAGGCTTCAGCGACCTTGTCCACCTCCACGCCGGATGCAGAGGAGAAACGCGCCACACTCTGGCTGATCGCCTCAAACTGCTCACCACCACGCACACCGGCATTCACCAGCGCCGTCAGTGACTCGCTGGTCTGGTTAAACGTCAGCCCTGCCGCCTGCCCGGCTCTGGACAGGACCAGCATACGATCTGCCGTCAGTCCCGCCTGATTGCCGGAAAGGACCAGCGTTTTGTTGAAATCGGACAAGGTTGAGTTGCCCTGATACCAGGCATACGCCAGCGCACCGGTCGCCACCGCCAGCGAGGTGGCCCCCACCATCGGCAGGGTGATCGCACCGGCAAGCCCCCTGAACATGGGGATCATCCCGCCGAAGGAGTCCTTAACCTGACCACCCTGTTGCAGCAGGATCAGCCACGGACTTTGCCCGCCTGCAAGCTGCGTGGCCACGTCGGTGAACTGTGCAGGCAGCATACGCATGGCGGCTTTATACTGCCCGACGGAAATCCCCGCTTTCTGTGCAGCCAGCGCCTGTCGGCTCAGCGACTGTTCAACGACTGCCGCTGTTTTTTTCGCATCACTTTCCGTACCGGAAAAATGACGCCTGACTCTGGCCATCTGCTCGTCAAATCTGGCCGCATCCAGACTCAAATCAACGACCAGATCGCCTACCGGTTCAGCCATACCGGACTCCTCCTGCGATCCCTTCTGATACTGTCATCAGCATTACGTCATCCTCCGTCATGTCCGCCACATCCGGGGAAGCGGGGATAACTTCATTCCCGTCCGGGCCAAAGCGGACACCTCCGGCAAGCCCTGCCGCTTTCTGCATCAGCACATCATCTTCAGGCTCTTCGTCAGCCTCGCGCCGGTTCAGCAGACTGAAATCCAGCGGATGCATATCCGGATCGCTGAAAAACAGGCTGAGCACGGTGTACGTCAGCCCGGAAAAGTGCATATCCAGCAGAACATCATGAAAATAATGGGTACTGTAAAAGCGGTGCCAGTCGGCATACTCCGTGGATGACATCCCGGCAAGCATGGCACGCCAGTCGGGTCGCCCCATCTCACGCGCCAGTTTCAGGGCAAAACTCAGCTCACCGTCGAACACTTTCCCGCAGAAACAGGCTCTGCGGGCCCGGCGACCTCTGTCTGTTCAGGGGCATTATTCACAACAAACTCATACATACCAGACAGCCGGTACACCACGTTTTCAGCATGAGAAATTGCCTCCGTGGGCCAGGTGGTAAGCACTTCCTGCTCAATCTGTTTAACGGCTTCATTCATGGACGGCATCTGCGTCTTCTGCGGATGGTTATGCCACAGGGACATAGCCACCACAAAAGCACCGGTTCTGATGGCGTCTTCCACAGTAAACTTCCGGTTGCTGTCTGACTCCGCCTGTTCTGCCTGCCGTTTCATCAGGGCGAGATGCTCAATTCGCTGCAGGGCTGACAGTTCAGAAAGCGTGACGGTCACACCGTTATGTTCAAATGATTCGGTTTTCAGGAACATCTCTGACTCTCCGGATTAACTGGCGGTGACGGTAATTTCTGCAACCGCAGCAAACTCACCATTACCGGATACAACCGGAATGTTGACCTTGCCTGCAGCAACGCCGTTCACGGTGATGGTCATACCACTGACCGACACGGTGGCTTTTGTTTTATCCGCAGACACCGCACGGAAGCTCTTGTCGGTTGCGCCTTCCGGCTGGAATGCCACGGTCAGCGTGGTGCTCTGCCCTTTCACCACCGAGGTGCTGGCAGGCGTCACAGTCATGCCGGTTGTCGCCGTCACCGTGCTGCGATCTTCTGCCATCGACGGACGGCCCACGTTGGTGACTTTCACCGTGCGGGTGATCACTTCCTTCGCCGTCACCGCCTTACCGATACTGCTGACCCAGCCACGGAACACATCGACCGTGCCGTTCGGGAAGCGGATTTTATAGGCACGGGTATCGCCTTCATTAAACCACGCCAGCAGCGCCTGCTGCCCCTGCTCTCCGGGCATCCACGCCAGCGTGAAGCTGGTATCTCCGGCAGATTTCTGCCCCTGCCCGGTCGCAGTCCAGTCTGCATCTTCATCATCGAGATAGCTGTCGTCATAGGACTCAGCGGTCAGTTCGCCGGGCGTCAGGTCTTTAACTTTTGCCAGACGCGACCAGTCAACGTCTGAAAGCGGATTCGCATAAGGGTCACCGCTTCCCTTATAAACCCACAGGGTGGTCCCGGCACCTTTCACCGGCATTACAGGATTTGGTACAGGCATAGCGTCCTCACATTTCATAGGTAATGACATAAGTCAGATCGGCTGAACTCCACAGGCCCGCATCATCGTCGCGCCGGTAGTCATAGCCGCTGGCCACCATACTGGTGATCAAATCTGACAGTGCCGGGATATCACTCATCACCGGATAAATCCGGGACTCCATCCACGCATCCAGCTCTGAATCCGGCACCTGAGCAGGCAGGAAAACTTCGATATGCAGCTCCGCCTGCCATGTATCGCTGTCCAGCTCTTCGCCCGTGTATTCAGCGCCGGTGAGATAAACGGCAACTGCCGGAAAATCCGCCTCATCAAAAACAGCGGGGCGACCATCAAAAAACGTCGCCCCGGTGTCATGCTTCTTCAGTGCATCCAGTACGGCTGCACGGAGTTCAGTATGTTTCATCGCTTTATTACCATTCTCAGTTGATGCTGCAGCGCATAGCCCAGCTCTTTCGGAAGACGTTCACGCCGTATCCGTTCAATATTCTGTTTAAACGCCGTGGTCAGCGGCACCGCCATCGGGATTTTCACCACATCAATGGGGTAACGGTTTTTCCCGGCCACACGCTGCATGACATGCCACCGGCCATTTTTCAGTTGCTGAATAAACGCGCCGGGAATACGACGGTTTCCCACCACAAGCACGCTGCCGCCACCTTTCAGGGCTGAACGCTGCCCCTTTTTACGACGTCTGCGGCGGGAAAGGACAACCCGCGCGTTACCCAGCTTGATTACGGGCAAATCCCCCCGGTTAACCTTGATTCTGGCCTGCGGATTTTTGACCGTGGCCCTTTTCAGCCTGGCCCTTTCCTTTACCAGTTTCCGGCGTACCTTTGTCTCACGGGCAACCTGTGACGCAGACTGCGATATCGCGGATGAAGCAACGCGGTTAATGGCCATTGCGGCGGCACCGGGCACCGCCGTTCTGCTGATACGGCTGAGGTTTTCAACGGCCTGCTCAAGACCTTTTATGGCCATACATCCCCCTTTCAGCGGCGACGGTTAACGGCAGGCGGTACGCCCCGCCCAAGCCAGAGATGACAGCTTCCGCCATCATCCGGCGAAATCCGGTCTATCCAGAAGTTTTCCTCACCGATGGTCAGCGTGTCGCCGCGCCGCAGCTGCCGCACATCATCAGTCCGGACAAACAGGAACGGGCTGGAGCCTTCAACGCGCACGCCCTGTCCGGCATAGCTGATATTTTCAGGATCATCAAAAACACCACGTATCACAGCACCGGACTGCTCACCGGATGTCATGGTGGCTGACGTTCCCATGTACCCGCGTATCGTTTCATCGGCGCGGGCAATGGCAGCATCGAACAGGTTATCGAAATCAGCCACAGCGCCTCCCGTTATTGCATTCTGGCCAGGCCGCGCTCTGTCATTTCAGCTGCCACACCGGCAGAGACACGGAACGCCGTTCCCGGCAGCACAAATGCCACAGCCTCATCCCGCGTGGCGTGAAGTGCATCAGTATGCAGCGTCACCAGTGCCACGACCGTGACCAGAGCAGCCGTATCAATCACGGTATCCGGCTGCGCTGATACCACCTCATTTTCATGTCCGGTCAGCGCATTTTCCGGGCTGACAGATGTGTCCTGACCAGCAGCGTCATCCGTGTCATCAAGCTCCTCTTCCAGCTCTGCCACACGGAGTGCCAGTTCTTCTTTCGTCCCCGTCAGGCTGACATCACGGTTCAGTTGCTCACCCAGCACCTGAAGACGGGCAATCAGTTCATCTTTCGTCATGGACTCCTCCACAGAGAGAAAATGGCCCCGAAGGGCCATGATTACGCCAGTTGTACGGACACGAACGCATCAGGGTCAGCCAGCAGCATCAGCGGTGCTGACTGAATCATGGTGAACTCACGCGCCGGATCGCCGGTGGTCACCCAGTTTTTCGGGTAGCGGGCAGAGGCGTTAATACCTTCGCGCTGTGCGTCCGCATCCTGAATGCAGCCATAGGTGCGCAGACCGCGTGCCTGAGTGTTCCCCAGCACCATCGTGTTGTCCGGCAGGAAGTTCTTTTTGACGTCGTTTTCCACGTACTGTCCGGAATACACGACGATCGCCGTATCGCCATACATCCCCTTATAGGACACCGCTTCGCCCAGGTCTTTTACCGCTGTCTCCAGCTCGGAATTAGAGCCGCGACGGGTATCCAGCTTCTCCTTGACGGCTTTGAAGGAACGGAACAGCGCCCAGCCTTTCGGATCAAACACGATGATATTCACCACGCCGCTGGCGTTCAGCGCGTAGGCTTCGATATCGTCGGTCGGGTCATACGTGGACTTGTCACGCTTGCTCCACTCCGTGCCGCCGGACTGCGTGATGTTGTTCGCCGCACTGCGGCCCATATCCACCTCAACCGGATCGAAGGCTTCACCGGTCATGGTGTATTTGCCCTTAAGCACAGCAGAAACTGCCTGCATCTCTTCGACCTGAGCAATGGCCAGCTCTTCGTCACGCATGTTCTGCAGGATGATGCGACGGCGGCGGTAAGCCGGGTCCGCCAGATTCTGCGGATCTTCATCCGGCAGGCGACGCAGGGTCATCTGCGGATTCACCTCATGCTTCGGCTTGACATAACCCGGCGTAAATTCAGAGGTGGAGCCGCCACGGGAACGGATAACCTCACCGGAAACAATTGGCGAAACGTACAGCGCCATGTTTACCAGTCCAGGAATTTGTGAGAGATAGACTTTCTCCGTGGTGAAGGGATAGCTCTCACGGAAAAAGAGACGCAGAAACAGCGGATCAAACTTAAATTTCTGCTCATTTGCCGCCAGCAGCTGGGCGGTTGTGTACATCGACATAAAAAAATCCCGTAAAAAAAGCCGCACAGGCGGCCTTTAGTGATGAAGGGTAAGGTTAAACGATGCTGATTGCCGTTCCGGCAAACGCGGTCCGTTTTTTCGTCTCGTCGCTGGCAGCCTCCGGCCAGAGCACATCCTCATAACGGAACGTGCCGGACTTGTAGAACGTCAGTGTGGTGCTGGTCTGGTCAGCAGCAACTGCAAGAATGCCAACGGCAGCACCGTCGGTGGTGCCATCCCACGCAACCAGCTTACGGGTGGAGGTGTCCAGCATCAGCGGGGTCATTGCAGGCGCTTTCGCACTCAACCCGCCGGGCGCGGTTGCGGTATGAGCCGGGTCACTGTTGCCCAGCGGCTGGTAATGGGTAAAGGTTTCTTTGCTCGTCATAAACATCCCTTACACTGGTGTGTTCAGCAAATCGTTAACGGCATCAGATGCCGGGTTACCTGCAGCCAGCGGTGCCGGTGCCCCCTGCATCAGACGATCCAGCGCAGTGTCACTGCGCGCCTGTGCACTCTGTGGTGCTGCGGCCAGAATACGGCGGGCCGTTTCCACGGTCATACCGGGGGTTTCGGCCAGCACGCATGCCTGTTCTTCGCGTCCGTGAGCCTCCTCACAGTTGAGGATCCCCATAATGCGGCTGTTTTCTGCCGCAACCGCAGCGGTGATCTGCGCGTTCACGTCCGGCTGCGCCGCGCTGGCGTTTTCGCCCTCCGTCGCTTGCACCACGCCAGTAACGTCAGCCTGCGAAGCAGTGGCTGAAACAGTTGTTGATTGAGTCTCTTTGGTCATTCGCCCTCCTGAGAGACGGGATTTACGTGCATCCAGTGCATCACGCATGACGGTGATCGCATCGGTACTGTTCACAAGTTCATCAGCCAGTCCGGCATCAATGGCCTCCTGACCGCTGTACACTGCAGCCTCGGTATCCAGCACAGCCTGCACGGACAGGCCGGTATATGCCGACACCTTCTGTGCAAACATCCGGCGGGTTGCATCCATCCGGGACTGCAGTGTTTCCCGGACATCATCCGGTAGATGGCTGTAGGGGTTGCCATCCACCTTATGGCTGCCGCTGTAAATCAGCGTGATTTCCACGCCCTGTTTCTCCAGCGCAGCACCGTAATTACTGTGAGCCATCATGACGCCGATGGAGCCTGTCCGGGCGGTCTGCGTGACCAGACGCCGGGAGGCGGCGCTGGCAAGCAGCTGACCTGCACTGCAGTTCATGTCGTTGGCCAGCGCCCATACCGGCTTTATGTCACGCACACGGGCGATGATGTCAGCACAGTCAAATGCTCCCGCCACCATCCCGCCCGGTGTGTCCATATCCAGCAGAATGCCGTCCACCATCGGATCGCTGGCAGCCTGTTGCAGACGGGCGATAATGCCGTTGTAACCGGTCATCCCCGAATACGGCTGCAGCGCCCGCGTCCGGCTGACCAGCGTACCGGACACCGGCAGCACGGCGATGCCGTTCATGACCTGATAACTGCGGGCCTGTCGTGGTCCGTCATCATCAACGGATAACGCCAGCGCCGCGGGTGCCTCTCCGGCAGTCAGGCTGTCGCCGGACACCGCATCCGTCAGGCGGCTGATCCCAAGCTGGCCTGCAAGCGCACAAAAGAAAACCCGCGCATAGGCGGGTTCAAGCATCAGCGGCTCATTAAAAGCCATGCTGGCAATATGCGGGAGATTACGCAGCTCTGCTGTCACTCTTCTCCTCCTCTGTTGATTGTCGCAGTCCGGATTCAAATGCCGCAGCCGCCCAGGCGGGCGGTTTAAGACCGGCTGCGCGGCGCTCCATCGTTTCACGGACCTGCTGGGCAAAAATTTCCTGATAGTCGTCACCGCGTTTCGCGCACTCTTTCTCGTAGGTGCTCAGTCCGGCTTCTATCAGCATCACCGCTTCCTGAACTTCTTTCAGACCATCGATGGCCATACGACCGGAGCCTATCCAGTCGCAGTTCCCCCAGGCACTGCGGGCTTCCTGAAAACTGAAGCGCGCTTTTGAAGGTAACGTCACCACGCGGCGAACGATGGCCTCTTCCAGCCAGCACAGAAACATCTGGCTCGCCTGACGGGATGCGACGAATTTTCGCCGCCCCATAAAGTACGCCCACGACTCGTTCGCACTGGCCCGTGCCGTGGAGTAGCTCATCTGGGCGTAATTCCGGGAAAGCTGCTCATACGAGACACCCAGCCCGGCAGCAATATACCGCAACAGTGACTGCTCAAACACGGAGTAGCCGTTATCCGTGTCCTGAGCCGTCTGCAGGTTCAGTGAGTCCCCCGGCATCAGGTGCGGCACTTTTGCGCCTCCCAGACGGACCGGTGCTGCGGCGTAATACGCGGCAATTTCACCAATCCAGCCGGTCAGCCTTTCCCGCTGCTCCTGACTGTTCGCGCCCAGAATAAAATCCATCGCTGACTGCGTATCCAGCTCACTCTCAATGGTGGCGGCATACATCGCCTTCACAATGGCGCTCTGCAGCTGCGTGTTCTGCAGCGTGTCGAGCATCTTCATCTGCTCCATCACGCTGTAAAACACATTTGCACCGCGGGTCTGCCCGTCCTCCACGGGTTCAAAAACGTGAATGAACGAGGCGCGCCCGCCGGGTAACTCACGGGGTATCCATGTCCATTTCTGCGGCATCCAGCCAGGATAGCCGTCCTCGCTGACGTAATATCCCAGCGCCGCGCCGCTGTCATTAATCTGCACACCGGCACGGCAGTTCCGGCTGTCGCCGGTATTGTTCGGGTTGCTGATGCGCTTCGGGCTGACCATCCGGAACTGTGTCCGGAACAGCCGCGACGAACTGGTATCCCAGGTGGCCTGAACGAACAGTTCACCGTTAAAGGCGTGCATGGCCACACCTTCCCGAATCATCATGGTAAACGTGCGTTTTCGCTCAACGTCAATGCAGCAGCAGTCATCCTCGGCAAACTCTTTCCATGCCGCTTCAACCTCGCGGGAAAAGGCACGGGCTTCTTCCTCCCCGATGCCCAGATAGCGCCAGCTTGGGCGATGACTGAGCCGGAAAAAAGACCCGACGATATGATCCTGATGCAGCTGGATGGCGTTGGCGGCATAGCCGTTATTGCGCACCAGATCGTCTGCGCGGGCATTGCCACGGGTAAAGTTGGGCAGCAGGGCTGCATCCACACTTTCACCCGGTGGGTTCCACGCCCGCAACTGCCCACCAAATCCGCTGCCACCGCCGTGATAACCGGCATATTCACGCAGCGATGTCATGCCGTCCGGCCCCAGAAGGGTGGGAATGGTGGGCGTTTTCATACATAAAATCCTGCAGGTCCCCTGCGTCGCTGTGTCATGCCGGTCTGCACCTCCAGCTCCGCAATGTATTTTTTCAGGTCAGACACGGAAGTGGCCGTAAACTCCACTCGCCGTCCGTCTTTCTGTACCGTTGCCACCCGTTTACCTGTCATCAGGTCATGCAGTGCCGCACGGGCAGCGGCAAGTTCTTCCTGTCGCGTCATTCATCCTCTCCGGATAAGGCACGGGCGTAATCTGCCAGTGTTTTCTTGTTGGTTGCTGCACCATCCTCTTCCTGCAGGCTCGCCAGCAGTGCACTGAGATCCAGCTGCCAGCGGGAAATACTGATGCGCAGCGCCGCCAGCGCATAAACGAAGCAGTCGAGTGCCTCATTGCGTCGCTTTTTGCTGTCCCACAGTATTTTTTTCCTGCCATCCACCCATTTTTCGACCTGCTCTTCAGCAGTCAGCTGCTGCGCTTCGGTCAGATCAAAAATATCCGGGTTATTCGGGAAGTGAACGGCACCGGGAAGCGGTTCATCCCCTTCCGGCGTCAGTGTGAAGCGGTTATAAATCTGCTCTTTCGCGGTATCCGTACCGATTTCGGTAAGGTAAACCCCGTTTTTGTTTCGCTTACGTGGCATGCTGGCCACAGGCTTACCGTAGACGGATGCCCCTTTAATGGGGATCACCCGGAACAGCCCATGTTTTTTCGAGCGTTCATACACAATGGTCGGATCAATCCCGCCAGTATCCCAGCAGATACGGGATACCGACATTTCTGCACCATTCCGGCGGGTATAGGTTTTATTGATGGCCTCATCCACACGCAGCAGCGTCTGTTCATCGTCGTGGCGGCCCATAATAATCTGCCGGTCAATCAGCCAGCTTTCCTCACCCGGCCCCCATCCCCATACGCGCATTTCGTAGCGATCCAGCTGGGAGTCGATACCGGCGGTCAGGTAAGCCACACGGTCAGGAACGGGCGCTGAATAATGCTCTTTCCGCTCTGCCATCACTTCAGCATCCGGACGTTCGCCAATTTTCGCCTCCCACGTCTCACCGAGCGTGGTGTTTACGAAGGTTTTACGTTTTCCCGTATCCCCTTTCGTTTTCATCCAGTCTTTGACAATCTGCACCCAGGTGGTGAACGGGCTGTACGCCGTCCAGATGTGAAAGGTCACGCTGTCCGGCGGCTCAATCTCTTCACCGGATGACGAAAACCAGAGAATGCCATCACGGGTCCAGATCCCGGTCTTTTCGCAGATATAACGGGCATCAGTGAAGTCCAGCTCCTGCTGGCGGATGACGCAGGCATTATGTTCGCAGAGATAAAACACGCTGGAGGGATCATCCGGCGTCCATTTGAGGCCAAACGACGTCTCTTTATCGCCAAATTTAAGGTACTGCTCCTCCCCGCAGTGCGGGCAGGCAACATGAAAACGCATAAAATGCGGGGATTCACTGGCTGCACGCTCAATCTGACAGGTGCCTCTCACTTTGGGCGTGGAGCCACGGATGGACTTTGGCCAGACCGAGCCTTCAATACGTTTGTCGCCAAGGAACGTCGGAGAGCCTTCCTGTTCAATATCCTCATCAAAGGCAGCAAGTTCATCATAACCCGCCACATCCACCGACTTTTCACGGTAGTTTTTTGCCGCTTTACCGCCCAGGCACCAGAAGCCACGACCATTGGAAAAACGCTTCATGGTGAGCGTGTTATCCCGGTGCTTTTTGCCATACCACGGAGCCAGCGCCAGCAGCAACGGAATATCGCGGATGGTCGGCTCAACGTGGGTTTTCATAAAGTTCTCGGCATCACCATCCGTCGGCAACCAGATAAGTGTGTTGCGCTGCTTATGCTCTATGAAGTAGGCATAAACACCCAGCAGCATTTTGGAATAACCGACACGGGCAGACTTCACCACATTCACCTCACGGATGTAGTCGCTGCCCATCGCATTCATGATGGCCCGCTGAAAGGGCAGTGTTTCCCAGCGCCCTTCCTGGTATGCGGATTCTTTCGGGAGATAGTAATTAGCATCCGCCCATTCAACGGCGGTCTGTGGCTCCGGCCTGAACAGTGAGCGAAGCCCGGCGCGGACAAAATGCCGCAGCCTGTTAACCTGACTGTTCGATATATTCACTCAGCAACCCCGGTATCAGTTCATCCAGCGCGGCTGCTTTGTTCATGGCTTTGATGATATCCCGTTTCAGGAAATCAACATGTCGGTTTTCCAGTTCCGGAAAACGCCGCTGCACCGACAGGGGGATCCCGTCGAGAATACTGGCAATTTCACCTGCGATCCGCGACAGCACGAAAGTACAGAATGCGGTTTCCACCACTTCAGCGGAGTCTCTGGCATTTTTCAGCTCCTGTGCGTCGGCCTGCGCACGCGTAAGTCGATGGCGTTCGTACTCAATAGTCCCTGGCTGGAGATCTGCCTCGCTGGCCTGCCGCAGTTCTTCAACCTCCCGGCGCAGCTTTTCGTTCTCAATTTCAGCATCCCTTTCGGCATACCATTTTATGACGGCGGCAGAGTCATAAAGCACCTCATTACCCTTGCCACCGCCTCGCAGAACGGGCATTCCCTGTTCCTGCCAGTTCTGAATGGTACGGATACTCGCACCGAAAATGTCAGCCAGCTGCTTTTTGTTGACTTCCATTGTTCATTCCACGGCCAAAAACAGAGAAAGGAAACGACAGAGGCCCAAAAGCTCGTTTTCAGCACCTGTCGTTTCCTTTCTTTTCAGGGGGTATTTTAAATAAAAACATTAAGTTACGACGAAGAAGAACGGAAATGCCTTAAACCGGAAAATTTTCATAAATAGCGAAAACCCGCGAGGTCGCCGCCCCGTAACCTGTCGGATCGCCGGAAAGGACCCGCAAAATGATAATAATTATCATCTGCATGTCACAACGTGCATCTACGCCATCAAACCACGTCAAATAATCAATTATGACGCAGGTATCGTATTAATTGATCTGCATCAACTTAACGTAAAAACAACTTCAGACAATACAAATCAGCGACACTGAATACGGGACAACCTCATGTCAACGAAGAACAGAACCCGCAGAACAACAACCCGCAACATCCGCTTTCCTAACCAAATGATTGAACAAATTAACATCGCTCTTGAGCAAAAAGGGTCCGGGAATTTCTCAGCCTGGGTCATTGAAGCCTGCCG
>ERZ1027013.197-NODE-197-length-25582-cov-10.022799_pt1 | contig 25582 bp, 29 predicted proteins | sample MGYA00519446_ERZ1027013 | MGnify/ENA primary metagenome ERZ1027013 (study PRJEB26926, sample SAMN06164699) | human gut metagenome | biome: ENVO:00009003; feature: ENVO:2100002; material: ENVO:00002003 | host: Homo sapiens | place: USA | collected 2012 ... | reverse complement strand
ACGAGATCAGCCTCGGTCTCGTGGGCTCGGAGATGTGTATAAGAGACAGAAGTCAAGAGGAGCTGGAGCAGGCTCTAAGCTTGACGAAATCTTAAGTGGATTATGAGTAGAAAAACCGTTTATTCAAAAGACCTTAAAGGTCTGAAAAAATGGTGTCAAGCTATCATAGACAAAAAAATCATTGCAAATAAATACAGAAGAAAAGCGGCCAAAAGATTTCTCAAAGATTTGAACAATCCTAAATGGGAATTCAATGAGAAATCAGCCGCTTTTGTTGTTAAATTTATTGAGAAAACATTTGTTCATATAAAAGGACCGGCAAGGCATAAGCCGTTCACGCTCGAAATGTGGGAGGTTTTTATTTGCTACAACATTGCTGGCTTTTACATTAAAGGGACTACAGAAAGGCGCTTCAAAGAAGCGCTTATTTTTCTGCCGAGGAAAAATTCAAAAACTTTTTTCGCTTCCGCTCTTGCTTGGGCTCTTGCATTTTTAGACAGACGGTCATTTTCAAATGTCAATATTGTCGCTACAAAAATGGATAGAGCTTTGGAGGCATTCAATAACATAAGGGATAACATAGAATTTTTAGGAGAACTGGATAATTTTAAAATCATAGATAACAATGCCGAACATTCAATCAGTAGGAAGTTTGCAGATGGTGAACTTAGAATTCAAGCGCTTGCTGCTGACAGTAAAAGGGCTGATGGAATCAATGGTAATATTTTTATTCTTGACGAAATTCATGCATATAAAAGCTCAAACGATTACTTCGTTTATAAGCAAGCAATGAAAGCTTATGTTAATAAGCTCCTCATCGGAATAACAAGCGCAGGCAGTAATCCTAACTCATTTTGTTATCAGAGAGTTAAGTATTGTAAGGATGTACTTGACGAAAAAGTTGTTGATGACGAATACTTTATTTTTCTCTGTGAGGCTGATAACGCTGAGGATTTCACAAATCCCATTGAACATGAAAAGGCAAATCCGAATTACGGAGTTACAATTCGTCCACAAGACATACTGAATGAATCTCTTCAAGCGAAAAATGATGTTTCGGGAAGAAATGAATTTTTGAATAAATCTCTCAACATTTACACAAACGCAATAAAAACATACTTTGCACTCAACAAAGTGATTGAAAGTGATTCTCAATACAATTACACGATAGAGGAACTCGCAAAACTTCCTATCATTTGGTACGGCGGTGCTGACCTTTCGAAGCGAGACGACTTAACGGGAGCTTGTCTTTTTGGAAAGTATAAAAATATCGATATAGTAATAGCACATGCTTTTATGCCGGTTACCACAGCACAGGAAAAAGCAGAGCACGATAATATACCATTCTTTTGGTGGAAAGACCAAGGCTGGCTTACTCTGTGCAACAACGAAATAATCGAATATGAAGATGTTGTTCAGTGGTTTATAAATATGCGTAAGGCGGGCTTTAAAATTAAAATGGTAGGATATGACCAGAGGTATTCTTATGAATTTGTTCTGAAAATGAAAAAAGCTGGTTTCAGAATGAGAAATCAGTTACAAAGATATGTGGAGAAAACAGAATCATTCAGATATATTGAAAACTCTTTTGCAGCAGGCACATTGTATTATCTTCATAACAAAGCTTTTGAGTATTGTGTAGAAAATGTTAAAGCAATAGAAGACAGCGACGATTTTGTACGATTTGAAAAGGTAATGCCAACGCAAAGAATAGATTTATTCGATGCAGCTGTAATCGCAAACAAGCAAATGTTAATTGATACAAGAAAAACTCAAAAGAATAAGGAGTGGTTTGATAATTGAGCGAAATTAAAAGAATAAATTGTAAAGTCAGAAACGAGCAGAGCGCATCGCATTCCTGCTCGTTTCTTTCTTTTAATGACTTCAACGATATGATATGCAGCGGTTTCACACCTCTTTCTAAAAACACTGAGGTTTTGGCCGGCATAGATAGAATAGCAGATTTAATTTCAAGTTTGACAATACATCTCCGAGGGAAAGACAAAGACAAGGATGTTAGAATCCAAAATTCCTTATCACGACTTATAGATATTGAACCCAATAAGTTTATGACAAGGAAAACATTCATTTATAACATTGTGAGAGAACTTCTTTTAACCGGTAATTCAGTGGTAATTCCGGAATATGAAGCAGGATTGATTTCAAATCTTGACCCTATCGCATCGTCAATGGTGTCATTTGTTCCTGACAAGAGAGGCTACTACATTCAATACGGCGGTGAAACTTTCACACCGGATGAAGTTTTGCACTTTGTTAACAACCCGAAACAGCCATACCCGTGGAAGGGAAATTCCTATAATGTAAATCTTCAGACAGTGGTTGATTGCCTGGCGCAGGCATCACAAACCAAAAAGGGGTTTATGGAAAGCAAATATAAACCGTCCCTGATTATTAAAGCAGACGGCTTGAGCGACGGATTAGGTCAAGCAGTATCTCGTTCTAAAATAATCGATGAATATATGTCGAGTAATAAAGCGGGAGAGCCTTGGCTTATTCCTGCTGAAACATTCGAAGTTAAAGAAGTTAAACCGCTAACGCTTAATGATTTGGCTCTGAACGATTCCGTTGAACTTGATAAAAAAACAGTTGCTTCGGTTCTCGGAATACCTGCATTTGTTCTCGGAGTAGGAAGTTTTAATTCTGATGAATGGAATAACTTTGTTTCCACTAAAATCAGAACAATTTGCAACATTATTGAACAAGAAATAACAAGAAAATTAATCATAAAACCTGAATGGTACACCAGATTCAATGCTCGTTCTCTGTATGCGTATGATATTCAAACGCTCTCGACGGTGGGAGCTGACCAATATACAAGAGGCATTATGACGGGTAATGAAGTGCGAGATTGGATAAGTCTGGACCCCAAAGACGGTTTGGATGAGCTTGTTATTCTTGAGAACTACATTCCGCAAGGAATGATAGGAGACCAAAAAAAATTAAACAAGCAAGGAGGTGAGTGATACGCAGGTCAGATATTTACCTATTAAGGATTTCAAATTTCGCAACACTGAAAACGGAAACCCCATCATTGAAGGGTATTTCGTTAAATTCAACGAAATATATGAAATTTGCCCTGGCTTGAAAGAAAAGATAAGTCCTGGTGCATTTTCAAAGTATTTGAGCAGTGGTAAAGAAATTAAGGTCCTTTGGAATCATGACAGCAATATCGTTCTCGGTTGCCGTTCAAATGAGACCGCTGTTTTCAGAGAAGATGATATAGGTCTTTGGGCTCGAGTTGAATTGAATCCAAAAGATACCGATGCCATGAATGGTGCAGCCCGAATTGAAAGAAGAGATGTAACCGGCGCTTCGTTTGGATTCGATGTAGAATCCGTTGAGACAACTTACGAGGATGACGGCAGTATTCTCAACGACATTAAAGTAGTGTCACCATTATATGAGGTGTCTCCGTGTACTTTCCCGGCTTATGAAGGTACTGATATTTATGCAAGAAACAAGCAGGAGCGTGAAAACAAAGTCAGAGATTTTAAAAAGCGCTCCTTTGAGGCTTGGAAAGAAAAAGTCTATAAAAAAATTAAAAAGGAAGGAATTTAAAATGGCTTTAAAAGGTTTAGTTCTTGAATCAAAAATCAAGGCAAGAAAAAAAGAACTTGCAGATTTAATTGAAAAGCGTAGTAATATCGCTGCTCAGATTTGCTCTGTTGAAGAAGCTCTCAATGAGCTCGATGAAAATTCAACAGAAGAAGAAAGAAAAGCAGTTGAGGACCGTGCAACAGAAGTGGACGAACTTCAGACTGCAAACGAAGCTGATATTGTGGCAGCTGAAACAGACATTCAGGCTATGGAAACAGAGCTTGCAGGTCTTGAAAGAAAAAATAATGACGCAATTTCGTCAAAAAAAGAAAGGAGTGCAGAAAGAAAGATGCACACAAGAAAATTTTATAATTTATCAAGCGAGGAAAGGGATAGATTCTTTGCTGATGAAGAGGTTAAGTCATTTTTAACAAATTTCAGAGAAAAGGCTAAAAACGCAATCTCTCAGCAGAGAGACCTCAAAGGCGGAGAACTCCTTTTCCCTGTAACTATCCTTGATTTAATTAAGGAGAATGTAATCGACTATTCAAAACTTCTTAAGCACATCCGTCTGAGAAATGTTAACGGCACCGCAAGACAGAATGTTATGGGCTCTATCCCTGAAGCTGTCTGGACTGAGGCGTGTGCGTCTTTGAATGAGCTTGATTTCAGCTTTAATCAGGTTGAGATGGACAGTTATAAGGTCGGCGGAATTATCTATGTTTGCAAATCAACTATTGAAGACAGCGATGATTTCGACCTTGCAAGCGAAATTATAGAAGCGTTGCTCATTTCAAGAGGTATTGCAATCGACAAAGCTATTCTTTATGGTACAGGTATCAAAATGCCGCTCGGAATCGTTACCAGGCTTGCCCAGGATTCTCAGCCGAGCAATTATCCTCAGAAAGCAAGACCTTGGGAAGATTTGCGTTCTCATCTTGTTACAATTGAATCAGATAAGACCGGCCTTGAATTCTTTAAGGCTATTTTAAACGCCGGCGGTTTGGCTAAAAGTAAGTATTCAAGAGGCGTAAAATTCTGGGCAATGAACGAAACGACATTCACCACAATTAAATCTGAAGCATTGAACTTCAATGCAGCAGGCAATATTGTTTCAATTCAGAACGGAGTAATGCCTGTTATCGGCGGACCTATCGAGGTTCTTTCGGATGACATTATTTCAGATGGTAATATCGTAGCAGGTTACGGCGATTTGTATCTGCTTAGTGAAAGAGGCGGTTCTTCAGTAGAGCGTTCTGATGAATACAGATTTGCTGAAGACCAGGTTGCCTTTAAAGCAACAAGCAGATATGACGGAGTTCCCGTTATTGCAGAAGGCTTTATCGCAATTGGCATAGGAAGTGCACCTGTTGAATCAGCTGTATTTATAGGTGATACGGCAAATGATGCAAGTCTTTCTTCTCTTTCAATCGGGGATGAAACACTTTCGCCAGCCTTTGATGCAACAAAGTATAACTACACAGTTACAGCTTCAGCTGCAAGCGGTCAGATTACAGCTGCGGCAAAACAGAGCAAGGCTCATGTGAGCATTACTTATGACGGAAAACCGATTGTAAACGGAACTAATCTTAAGTTCACACAGGGAACGAAGGACCTTGTTGTTACTGTTACAAACGGTGTTTCTAAGCTTGTATATACGGTTGCAATAACTAAGTCATAAGAGGTCACGCAATGACGAATGAAGAAATGCTGCACATGCTTAAATACGATTTGCAAATGAGAACCGAAGCAAACGATGAGTACTTAAATCAGCTTATTGAATATTCTAAAAAAGCTATCGAAAGAGAGGGTATAACGCTCTCAAATGATATAGAGTGTTCAATGATTATCGTTCAATATGCTGCTTATTTGTTCCGTAAGCGTGCGTCAAATGATAGTCAAATGCCACGATTTTTGAGATACTCGTTAAATAATTTATTGCTTTCGCAGAAAGGGCAGATTGATGAAAACTTATGATGACGGCATTTTAAAAATTTATAAAGTAACCAACAGTGCGGCTTCCGGAGAAACTCCGGTGGCCGCATTGGCTTTTAAGACAGAATTTTGTTTCAGCTATAGCGAAATAGGCATTAGTAAATTTTTCTATTCGCAGCAGGCAGGACAAACAATATCAGCAGTTTGCGAAACATATTTTGATGATACCGTGCGTGTTAATGATGTTGCTGAATTTGAAGATGGGTCACAGGCTCTTGTAAGAATGATTCAGCCAACTACTAATGAAGACGGAATCAAAATTATGAAACTGTCTCTCGAGAGGATTGAACACTCGTATGACAAAATCAATTAAAGAAATACTGCTTGAAGTAACGCAGAATGTTTCTGAATTTTATGCAATAAGCAAAACCAAAGATTACATTGTGTATTCTCCTGAACAGGAGGGAAGTGAACTTGCTGCAGATGACTGCAAAAAAGAATGTTCGTTAAAATATTCTGTTGAGGTTCACTTGTCAAAACCAAGCAACAGAAGTTTAGTTTCGGAACTGGAAAATACATTTAAGAAATATAAAGTTTCTTATTACCTTAGCAACTGCGAATATGACACGGAAACAAATTATCTGAAATATTCTTTCGAGGTGGAAGTGTAATGGCGAAAATGACTGTCGGAAAAGGCGTAGGCGTTACAATTGATAAATTCGAAAACGTTTCGAAACAATTGAGCAATTATATGAAGCCGGCTATATATAAGGCATCAGGCTTTATGATAAAGAAAATTAATGCCGCCTTGAAATCACTTGAGGTTGTAGACGGCAAGAAAGGTTTGCCGCCTTATGCGGCTCCTGGTTCTAAATTGCAAAGCATTTCGAGTGTGCAAAAGCAGGATTTGATTAACGGACTTGGAATTGCAGGTTTCAGTAATGACAACGGTTTTCTTAATGTCAAAATAGGATTTGATGGCTACGGAAGTTATCCTACGCAATCGCATCCAAATGGGATTCCGAATGTGTTATTGATTCGTTCACTTGAAAAGGGCACATCTTTTTTAAAAAGAAATCCAGTAATCACAAACACGGTTAATGCAAATCGAAAACAAACAGAAAAAATTCTTGAAGATGAATTCAACAAAATAATAACAAAGGAGTTGTAACCATGGCAATTAAAGGTTTAACCTCACCGGTAGTCGGTGATTACAATTACGAAAAAGAAAACAACACTGTTTCTTATCACAGCGGTGTGGTAGCAGGTTCCGCTGTAGAGTATGGTGCTTCTTGGACAACAAGCGAGGAAAGTAAACTTTATGCTGATGATAAAGAAAAAGAATCGGACGGTGGTACTTTCCAAAGCGGAGAATTAACATTGGGTACTGATGATTTAACGCCCGAAGTTAGTAAATTTATACTCGGAATAAAAGAAATTGAAAAGAGTTACGGCGAAGACAAAACAGCTAAGGTCATTGTTTATGATGATGATATGAAAAGAGCACCGAAGGGAGTGGGAATAATCGAAACTCATCAGCTTGACGGTGTTCCGTTTTATAGAGCTGTTGTTTTCCCCAAGGTTAAATTCAATATTCCTGAAAATGCTGCCACTACAAAGGGTGAAACTGTTGAATGGCAGACGCCGTCAATTACAGGTTCGATAATGCGTTCGGATGAAGTTTCTGAGAATGGAAATCATCCTTGGCAGTGGTTTTCGGATTTTGAAAGTGAATCGGCGGCTCTTGAATTTCTTGAAGATGTTCTCGGCGTCGGTGTTGAGGCTCCATTATCGGTAACCTCAGAACAGGCGGAGGGCTAACAAATGAATGTGTTTTATGCAAAAGTGGGTGGAAAATTCTACCCACTTGTTTTTTCGCTTGGAGCAAAAAAACAAATTGGCGCTATTAAAGAAGCGGTTGAACCTCTTGTGAAGTTCCGAGGTGCTCAAATCAATAAACTGAGTGAGGATGAACAGATTCAAATCATCTCTGATGCAATTGAATGCGTTTCAGTTCTTGCTGAAATTTTAATGAGGCAGGGTGCCGCATATAAAAATCGTTTTGAAAGCAATAATCGAACAAGGCCAAACGACGCTGTTGATGAAAACGGTGCATGGCAGTACCTTACTTCCGATGAAATTCAGGTAGGTGCGGAAAATACAGACGATTTTAAAAATCTTGTCGATGCAGTTCTCAAGTGTATAACCACAGATAACGAAATCAAAACAATTTCTAAAAAAAAACAGCCAACGAAAAAACACCGTTAGCTTGGCTTGATTATTGGGGGTATTTATTAGGAATTCCATATAAAGACTTCTCGTGTATGCCATTGAATCATCTGTATGATTTGATTTCCATTTATCAAATTTCAAACGGATTGGCAAAGGAGGATGTTCAACAAGGAAAATATATCCCTGTTAAGGAGGTGCGTTAATGTCCAGTTATACCATAGGTCCGAAAATAGGTCTTGACGGAGAAAAAGAATTTCGTAGTAGTTTGAATTCAATTAATGAGACTTTGCGCACTTTGGATTCAGAACTGAAGAAAACTGCTTCGGAATTTGAAGATAATGCGGACAGTCAAGAGGCGCTAAAGGCTAAAAATGAGGTGCTCAACAAGAGTATTGAGCAACAGGAAAAAAAGCTGACAGAGGTAAAAAAAGCGCTTGAATTCGCAAAAAAAGAGTACGGGGATAGCGCAACTCAAACACAGAAGTGGCAAAGAGTGCTCAACAATACAGAAACAGACTTGAACAAATTGAAGAGCCAGGTTAAACAAAATGAACAGGCTCTTGAGAATATGGATAATGCTGTTGATGATGTTGACACTTCACTTGATGATATGGGCGATTCTGCAACTACTGCTGCTGATAAGACAAGCAAGTTGAGCAGTGTTGCAAGTGGAATTAAAATAGGAGCCACAGTCGCTGCAGCAGGCGTGGCGGCAATAGGAACGGCGGCAGTCGGAGCAGTATCGGCGATAAATAATATAACCGAAAGCACAAGAGAATATCGTGAAGATATGGGGAAGCTTGAAACGGCTTTCAAATCTGCTGGATTGTCGCAGGAAACGGCAACAGATACATATAAGGAATTCTATTCAGTTCTCGGTGAAGAGGACAGAAGCGTTGAGGCAGTAAACCATTTGGCAAAGCTGACAACAAATCAGGAAGAATTGCAAAAATGGACAAATATATGTGCTGGTTTGTGGGGAACTTTCGGTGATTCTCTTCCAATTGAAGGCTTAACTGAAGCGGCAAACGAGACTGCGAGAACAGGTACAGTTACAGGAGTTCTTGCCGATGCGTTGAACTGGGCCGGAGTCTCGGAAGATGAGTTTAATAAAAACCTTGCCTCAATGAACTCGGAACAAGAGCGAGCAACATATATCACTGATACTTTAAATGGATTGTATGCAGAGGCGGCAGAAAATTATAAAACTGCAAACGGAGCAATAATTGATGCGAGAAAAGCCCAGTCCGAACTTACTGATGCTACGGCTGGATTGGGAGAAGCCTTAGAGCCTGTGTCTACTTCATTCAAGTATATAGGGGCAGATATAATTGAATCTATCACCCCAGGGGTTGAATTAATCGGTGAGGGATTGACGGGTGCACTTAATGGAAGTGCAGAATCGGCAGGGCTCCTAGGTGAAGGTCTTGCAGATATGGCAACATCGTTCATAGAACAAATTGATGAAATGTTGCCGATACTTAATGAAATTTTAAGTTCTTTAATTCCACAACTTTTGGATTCCATTATTCTAGCATTACCGTCGGTATTAGAATTAGGCTGCCAAATACTATTTACATTGATTAATGGGATTTTGAATGCTTTGCCGAGCTTGTTGGAAACAGGACTTCAAATCATTATCTTTTTGGCGCAGTCAATAACTGAACAACTCCCTCAGTTGATTCCTACGGTAGTCAGTATAATTCTTCAGCTTGTTGAAACACTTACTAACCCGGACACCTTGAGCAATTTAATAATGGCAGCTTTGGAGCTTATCCTTGCTCTTGCCGAAGGTTTGATTGGAGCAACTCCTAAATTATTAGAAATGTTGCCAATAATCATTTCAAATGTTGTTACTACATTAATCAATCTCTTGCCTCAGCTGGTTCCTGTAGCGGTGCAGCTGCTTGTTACATTGGCGCAAGCGCTCATACAGAATATAGGTCAATTGCTGAGTGCTGTTCCGAAAATCATTTCTGCTTTGTTTAACGGGTTTAGCAATTCAGATGCAGGAAGAAAAGCTAAAGAGTGGGGAAAAGACCTCATTCAAAATATCATTGACGGAATCATTTCTATGATTAATCGTATAAAAAATGCGGTTTTGAGAGTGGCAGATACAATCAGTTCGTATTTGCATTTCTCCGTTCCTGATGAAGGACCATTAACAAAGGTGCCTCAGTGGATGCCCGACATGATAGATGTGCTCACTAAGGGAATTTACTCAAACGAAAATAAACTTGAAAAAGCAGCAGGCAGTTTAGCATCTAAACTTCAAACGGGTATGAGTATAAATGCTGATGTTAAAAATATTGGCGTGGGACCCACAGAGCTTTTATTCACAACACCTGTTTATTTAGACGGAAAAATAATTTCAAATACTACACAAAAGTATGTTACTAATCAACAAACAGCATATGCTGTTTCAAGGGGGCTTGTTAAGGCTAATGCGTGAATATGATTTCTCAATCAACGGAGTGAATGCGTCCGATTTGGGCGTTTTCGCCGTCAGGCGTCCAAACATACCGGCACCGGTTAAAAGAGTTTCACAACAGACTGTAACGGGAAGAAACGGTGTTTTAGTGATAGACGAAGGCACTTATGACCCTGTTGAAATCAAAATTGAATGCAATTTTATGTCAACATCACCTGATACTTTTGCTTATGAAAGCAGAAAAGTTAAAAACTGGCTTTTGTCTAATCAAAAAGGTGAATTGATTTTTAACGATGACCCTGATTTTTTTTATAAAACGCAAATTATTCAGTGCTCCGAGATAGAAAGAGCATCGAAAAAAATCGGTGTATTTGATATAACTTGTACCTGTGAACCATTTACCTATTTATCGGCAGGGAAAAACGAAATTGATTTGCCTGAAAGTATACAGAACGATTTTTATGTCGCTACTCCTATATATAAGCTTGCCGGCGAAGGGGTGTTCACATTAACTGTTAACGGAAATTCGTTTACTGTTAATGTGGCTCAAAACGCCACGATAGATACTTCGCTAATGCTTGTTTATAGAACAGATTCAGGGGCATTAATCAATCAAAATACTCAAGGCGAATTTGAAAGCCTGTTTTTAAAGAACGGCGTAAATTTGATTCAGGTCCAAAAGCCCTCTGATGATTCAACAATTAAGATTATACCAAACTGGAGGGCTTTATGATTCAAGTATATTTACCAAATAACAGCAATTATGAAAGCAACGGCAATATGGTTCTTTTCCCAACTGAATGCACCATTGAAGCTACTCTGAATGCCGAATGGGTTTTGAATTTAAAACATCCGATTGACCAGGAAAACAGATGGATGTTTATTCAGGAGGATGGAGTACTTAAAGTTCCTACTTGGAACGGTGAGCAGCTTTATAGAATTAAGAATGTTGAGAAAACTCTTACGGAAATTTCTGTAATAGCATACCCTGTGTTTCTTGATGCAGCAAATGAAGTGTTTTTGTTTGATGTCAGACCCACTGAGACAAATGGAATATCAGCGTTAAACCAAATCTTTGCTAATACGAAATATTCTTGTAGTTCTGATATTATCAAAACGGCTACTGCGTATTACCAAAATGTAAACGCTATATATGCGTTAAACGGCGATAGTGAAAATTCGTTTACAAATCGTTGGGGCGGCCAGATAATTTACGACAATTACAAGGTTATTGTTAATCAAAAAGCGGGCAGTGATAACGGAGTAGTTATTTCATACGGCAAAAACCTTACAGGGATTAATCAAACTATTGATACAAGTGCAATCTGCACCCGCATTATTCCGCAGGCATATAACGGATATATGCTCGAAGGCGAAACTCCTTGGGTGGATAGTCCTTATATCAATGATTACCCTGTTATATATTCTCAGCTTATTAAGCTTGACGATGTTAAGCTTGCAGAAGATGCGCAGGAAGATGAAACATCTTTTCCAACTTTAGAACAGCTGAGGGACGAATTGATTCGTCGTTGCAATTTGAAGTTCACGGATGAAAACATCGACAAGGAGACTGTAACCCTTGAAATTGATTTAATACTTCTTCAAAACACACAGGAGTATTCCGAATTCGAAGAGCTTGAAAAAATTTCGCTCGGTGATATAGTGACCTGCCGAAATAGCAGGTTGGGTATTGAAACATCAGCGCAGGCAATTAAAGTTACATATAACTGTCTGTCCAAAAAGACTGAAAAAATCACAATAGGGCAGTTTCAGCAGAATTATTTCAACGATAACACCCTTACTGATAACAATGTTTCCCAAATCACGAACAACGACGGAACTATTAACGCCGGAATGATTCAAGGAATTCTGAACGGTGCGTTAGCTCAGCTTAGGGCACAGTCGAGCGCAGCTCAAAAACAAGCTGCTAGAGCTATTCTTTTTGAAGACTTGGACCCTGAATCAGAACTATACGGAGCTCTTGCGATCGGAACGCAGGGTATCCTCATAGCTAAAGAGCGTACTGAAGACGGAAATGAATGGAATTGGAGAACAGCTATTACGGCTAAAGGAACGGTTGCTGATGAAATTGTTGGGCAGTATATTCGAGGAATAGCAATTGAGGCGGACAAAGGCAACATAGCCGGCTTTGATTTAACAAGCGAAGGCTTTACCAAAACATGGAGTTACACGAAGCCTGACGGCTCGCCATATTCAGTGACTTTTGAAATTTCTTCAACAAGCAATGAAAGTAATTCATATTTAATAAAAATATTCTCAGATGAATTTTCCGAATATCTTTTCACTGTTACTGATGACGGAATAATCGAGTGCAACGGGATTTTTTGTAAAGGAAATATTACTTGTCCCCAAATTAATGTTAATAGCGACGATGAATCAGGAACGCAAGAAATAAGATTTCCGTTTATAGCAAGGGCATCCGACGGAGAAACTCGCTGGAGACAAGTTAGTTGGTATATAAATTCTGACACACATATAGGCTGCTTACAGCCGAGAGATATGAATGGAACTGAACGCACAACATGTCAGATAGGGGAAAGCGCACACCGTTGGAATAAAATTTTCTTATTTTATGACCCTGATGTGGTGTCTGACCCAAAGTTTAAGAAAAACATTAAAACTCTTGATGACAAAGCAGTAGAGTTCATTAAAGGGCTTAACCCGTGTTCATACAATATGATTGACGATTTGGATACCGACAGCCCTCACAATGGCTTTTTGGCTCCCGAAGTTGCTGAAGTAGCAGAAAAAACTATCGGCAAATCATCTGTATACAATTATGACAGCGAAAGTGACAGCTGGAGTATGACATACAGCGAGTTAATAGCTCCGCTTGTGAAAACAGTACAGTTTTTGATTAACGAAATCGAAAATTTACAATCCGAAATGAAAAACAAATTTGAGGAGGGTGCCAATGAATGAAAATAATTAAAGCTAATATTAACGGGCAAGAATTAACCGTTTTAAATGAGACTGAAGTTCAGACGGTTGAAAAGTCCGTTAACGCTGTGAAAGTCGAGGCAACTTTTTCCGAAGAATGGGATAGCTTGATTAAAACAGGCTATTTCAAAAATCAGAAAACAAGACGCATATATTCTCAGCTTTTCGCAGAAGACGGCTCTTGTGTTGTTCCGCACGAAGCTGTTGACAATACAGGATATGTTTATTTCTCAGTAGCAGGCACAGGAGAAAATGTTCGCTTAACGACCACTAAAGGCGTATTTTTTAACAGGGAAACGGTCTATGGCGGTGAAGAAAGCGACCCGATACCGTCGGAGGTGGACCAAATTAAACTCTATGCGCAGCAGGCTCAGCAGAACGCTGAAACCGCTCAGGGCATTGCCGAAGATATTCAGAAAAGGGCAGACAACGGCGATTTTAACGGTGCTCCAGGACCTCAAGGCGAGCCTGGACCGCCGGGACCACAGGGAGAACAGGGTCCACCAGGAGAAAATTATGTTTTAACTGAGCAGGACAAAAAGGAAATTGCTGACATTGTCAAAGTTCTTAACGGCCAAAAGTTAACAATTTTTTGCCCGCAGAATTCTGATGAAGCATTGGAAGACATGAATAAGATAATGTCTAATTTTTCTCAATTAGCACCAATATGGTTTATACCCTTATATGATGATACTGATATGGGATTTTCATATGGAAGCGGCATGATGATGATTGATTCGGGGACTGGCTCAACTGACGATGCAATCATAGTACCATGGTGTTATAGTGAAGTTCCTTTGACGCAAAACATCATAAATCAGATAAATGAGTGTATTGAGTTTACTGAGGATTTTAACAAATATAATAAGTTTATAAAGTCAGACGCACCCAGTTCAGCAAATTATGGGGGCGTAGTTTGTGATGTATATGATTCAGCTGGTGGTATTTTTTTTAAGGAATTGATGCCTACAGAAATAATTTTTTCAGGCACTATATATGCAAAATCACCACGACTTAAGATATATATCGGGTCGACATCATATAGTATAAACCCTTCTATATCTTCATTATTCAACACTGAAGATGCGATAGTATCATTCAATATGAGAATAATGGCCGCAGGAAAAGAAATTTTCTTTGAAGTAAATTGTTCAAATCAAGATGATTTATCTCACTGCGAAGGAGGATATATCAAGGGTCCTGACAGTGGAATTCAAGATGTGATAATACCAAGTGATATTTCAATTAACTATCTGTTAGCTAAGAGGTGATAAATATGCAGTTATTGAGTAATGGAAAGCTTGTAGATATTCCGAAAGACCATCCATTATACTTGCTTATGAAAGAAGCTGAAGAAAAAAAGAAAACGGAAGTGGGTGGTTAAGTTGAAATACTTATTAGAAATCTGTACCGTATCACTACCCATTATTTTGGGATATATTGTATGGCTCCTGAAGCGTCAGAAAAGGGATAGAAGTGCAAATAGCAAAGGAACAATGTTGCTCTTGCGTGTTCAGCTTATTGATTATCACGATAAATATATGAAAAAAGGCGAGATACCTACATACGCATATCAAAACTTCTGCGAGATGTATGAGGCATATCACGCTCTCGGTGGTAACGGAATGGTAACAAAGATGTTTGAAGACATCAAAGATTTACATTTTAAAAATAAATAATATTGGAGGTATAAATATGAAAATCACAACAGGAACAATAGTCAGAACAATAATGATTGTAATTGTAGTAATCAATTTCATTCTGAAAGCAATCGGTAAGCCAGTAATTGACATTGAAGAGGGCACGGTTGCTGCTTATGTCGAAGTGTTTATTGAAGTTGCAATGGTGCTTGTTGGCTTTTGGAAAAACAACAGCTTTTCAGAAGCCGCAATCAAGGCGGATGAATTTCTTAAGAGCCTTAAATCAGGAGAAACAGGAGCGGGCTCAATGACTTTTGAAAAGTTTGTATCTACATATAACGGCAAGGGAACAGATTATGACGGTGCTTATGGTGTGCAGTGTGTTGACCTCATTAAGCTGTATCTTGATAAAGTGTTCGGCATTAAAGCAGGCAGTTGGGGAAATGCAAAGTACTACTGGCTGAATTTTGAAAAAATATCAGAGCTTAAAAACAATTTCACCAAAATATCAAATACTGCGTCCTTTGTTCCGCAGAAGGGCGATATAATGGTGTGGAACGGAAAAGTGGGCAGCGGATGTGGACATATAGCTATCTGCACAGGTGAGGGCACAACCTCATATTTCTATTCATATGACCAGAACTGGAATGGAAAGAAAATGCATAAAGTGAAGCACGGATATGATAATGTGTACGGTGTGCTTCGCCCGAAAGACCAGAGTGGAATTTCAAATAAAGGTACAACACCATATTCAAACAGAGTTCAGTGGCTTAATGGTTCAACAGAAGAGAAGTTCTTCAGAAAATCAAATTTGAGTGATAAATTTGAGGATATTAATCCTCGTGTCGGTGCTTGGTGCTACGGAAAATATGGCGGAAACTATCTCATTGTCACAACATCCGACGGTGGCAAACACGCAACGGCAGGCTTTGTAGAGTATTCGGGCGGTATCAAGACAGCACCGAAAGGCGGAAAGAATTATAAAAACGGCTCAACTTCTGAAACAGTTTACGCCGATGTTGATAAGAAAACCATTATCGGCTCACTCAATAAAAATGAGAGCTGCACCTGCCTTGCCAAAATCGACGGAATGTATCTTGTTGCATACAAGGTTGACGGCTCTGACGATTATAAGACAGGCTTTGTAGTTTATGACGGAGGTGTTGAATAATGGCTGAAAAGAAAAAGACCGTAAAAATGACGGTTGACGCTGAAAAACCTTATATTGGTGTCAATGTTCGTGATGAAAACGGAGAAGTACTCGGAATAATTCCGAACGGTACAAAAGTCGAGCTCGTAGGCGAATTTGACGAAACCGCAGAACGCACTGAAATTCAGGGCGTTACAAAGGAAAAGAAAAAAATAAAAGGTACAGTTTTGACTAAGTGCCTTAAATAGTACAAAAGCCCTCGGTTTTCGCCGAGGGCATTTTTTTATGCTCTGTTTTCATTGATAAATTGTTCTAAAGCGTTTTTTATAACGCTTGCCTGCGAAACGCCTTTTTCCTTGCAAAGTTCTTTGAATTCTGCAACTAATTCTTTTGGCAATTCAGCTTTGACAACGGAATAAACTTTGTCGTTGTATCTGCGTTTAACAGCGGATGAAGTTGTTGTTTTTCTTTTTTCTTCTGGCATTGGTGTCACTTCCTTTTTTTCAGTATAGTTACGAATGCTGCTACGCTTATAATAAGCGCAACGATACTGATTATCAATGATAATGCTTGCATATTTTTATTGATTGAGTTATAATATATTTAAGGTTAGGAGAGTTTTTGCTCTTGTCCCTTATTTGTGTTTAGCCAACTTGTAAGCTATGATACTGTTAATAACGCTAACAGCGAGCTTATTAAGTTGGCTATACTTGATATTAACTTAATCGTTTTTTTCACCTCACTTTCTGATATAATTATATCATACTCAGGCTAGTATGATAAGATATTTTTGAAAAATATAAAAAACTCGGTTTATTCCGAGGTTTTTTATTGTTGAAAAGCAAATAATAACCGCCTTTATGCTGATTGCATAAAGGCGGTTTATTCTATATATAATGTTTTATATTAAACAATACCCTGGCAAAGCATTGCTTCTGCAACTTTGATAAAGCCTGCAATATTTGCGCCAGCAACAAGGTTGCCTTCAACGCCGTATTTCTTTGCAGCTTCGCAGCTCATTGTATAGATGTTTTCCATAATGCTCTTGAGCTCTTTGTCAACTGTTTCAAAATCCCACGGATGGCGAGAGCTGTTCTGGCACATTTCAAGAGCAGAAGTAGCAACGCCGCCTGCGTTTGTAGCCTTTGCAGGTCCGAAAAGAACATTGTTGTTCTGGAATTCAAGAATAGCTTCGGGAGTAGAAGGCATGTTAGCACCCTCGCAAACAGCCATTACGCCGTTTTCAATAAGAAGCTTAGCAGCTTCGCCGTCAAGCTCGTTCTGAGTAGCACAGGGAAGAGCAATGTCACACTTAACGCTCCAAACGCCGCTGCAACCCTCGTGGTATTCAGCTTCGGGATGATAAGTTACATACTCTCTGATTCTCTTTCTCTCAACTTCCTTGAGCTCCTTAACAAGAGCAAGGTCAATACCTCTCTTATCGATGATATAACCGTCAGAGTCACTCATTGTGATAACTTTAGCGCCAAGCTGTGTTGCTTTTTCACAAGCGTAAATAGCAACATTGCCTGAACCTGAAATAACAACTTTCTTGCCCTTGAATGAAGTGCCGTGGTCATTGAGCATAGCTTCTGTGTAATAGCAAAGACCATAACCTGTTGCCTCTGTTCTAACAAGAGAACCGCCGTAGTTGAGACCCTTACCTGTGAGAACGCCGTTGTTCTGATTAACTATTCTCTTGTACTGTCCGAAAAGGAATCCGATTTCACGAGCGCCTACGCCGATGTCGCCAGCGGGAACATCAGTGTCTGCACCGATATGTCTGTAAAGCTCTGTCATAAAGCTCTGGCAGAAACGCATAACTTCCATATCGCTCTTTCCCTTGGGGTCGAAATCTGAACCGCCTTTTGCGCCGCCGATGGGAAGACCTGTAAGGCTGTTTTTGAAAATCTGCTCAAAGCCAAGGAATTTGATAATTCCTTCATATACTGAGGGATGGAAGCGAAGTCCGCCCTTATAGGGACCGATTGCGCTGTTGTACTGAATTCTGTATCCTCTGTTTACCTGGATGTTGCCGTTGTCGTCAACCCAGGGAACACGGAACTTGATTATTCTCTCAGGCTCTACTATCATCTCGAATACGCCTTTTTCGATGTATTCGGGGTGAGATTCCGCAACTGGTTCGAGTGATTCGAGAACCTCTTCAACTGCCTGATGGAATTCGGGCTCGTTGGGATTTCTCTTGATAACTCTTTCCATGAGTCCTGCAAGATATTCGTTTTTGATACTCATATTTATCCTCTCCTAAGCTGTAAATTTTTTACTTGTATATTTTATCATTTCTGTTTTTTGTTGACAATTAACAAGTTTTAAAAAATTGCAATATGCATAAGTAAAATTATTATACAATTTTTATAATATTTTTATACATTGTTGTGAGCAACAATTCACAACAGAAAAAATTATAAAATTACAGAGAGTTATTGCAAAATATTTCAATTTGTAATATAATCAAGTTATAAAATTTGGGGAAGGGGCTGTATTTATGAAGCTTACTAAAGGTGCTTCTGAAGCTACACAGAAGTACATGGTAGACGGCATTCGTTATGTCTGCGAAAATTTTAAAGAAAGAGCGCCAGGCTCACATAGTGAAAGAAAAGCTCAGAAATATTTAAAAGGGGAGCTTGAAAAGTGGTCTGATTCAGTAGAAATGGAGGATTTTCCTGTTCATTTCGGTGCGTTTATGGGATGGATTCCGCCTTCAGGCTGCATGGGTATACTTTCCGTGCTGTTTTATTGGCTTACATATAAGGGTGTTATTTCCGGTCCCGGTCTTGCAATAGTATCAACTATAATTGTTTGGCTCGCAATTTCTTGCTTGGTTTTTGAATTTCTTATGTATAGGGAATATGTTGATTTCCTGTTTCCTAAAAAAACATCCCGCAATGTTATGGCTCGCCGTGCTCCTAAGGGCGAGGTAAAGAGAAGAATTATATTTGCAGGTCATACAGACGCAGCAAATGAATGGACATATTCTCTTCACGGAGGTATTAAAAGCCTTGCACCTGTAATGGGCGGCTCTATCGGCGGAGTTATTGTGCTCGGCATATTTAATATAGTATGGCTTATATATTCGCTCACAGGCGGCTCATATGTAAGTAGTTTTTGGCTTGTATGCGGAATTATTCAATTAATTCTTGTTCCGTTCTTTATTGCAATTTGCTTCTTTATTAACTGGAAAGTAATCGTTGACGGTGCAAACGATAACCTCACGGCTGATTTCATAGCTATGGGTGTTCTCAAAGAGATGGCTGATAACGATGAAAGATTTGAAAATACTGAGGTTTGCGCTTTCCTTGCAGGCTCAGAAGAAGCAGGTATTAGAGGTTCTGTTGCTTACGCTAAAGCTCATAAAGATGAACTTTCCGAGGTTGAAACGGTATTTATCGCAATGGATACCATGCGTGAGATTGAACAGCTTCAGATTTATTCACAGGGCTGTACGGGAACACAGAAGAACTCAAATGCTGTTTCAGAACTTATCTATGAAGCAGGCGTAAACTGCGGAATAGAAATGAAAGAAACAGATATTTATCCCGGCGCTATTGACGCTGAGGGCTTCAGCCGTTACGGACTTCTTGCTTCAGGCTTCTGCGGTGTTAACCATGACCCGAAAACTTATTATCATACAAGACTTGATACACCTGATAATATGGATAAAGATTGTATCAATCTGTCACTTGACATTTGTCTTGAAGCTGCAAGACTTTATGATGAAAAAGGCGGTATTGACGCTTTCCGCGAAGAAGGCAAAAAACGCTTTAAAAGAGGTCATAATAACTAATATACCTATTAATAAAGCCGCATAAGGATATTTCCTTGTGCGGCTTTATGTTTATATACCGTATGTGAGAGTTTTAGGGTCTTCAAACAGCGGGATAAGGGGCGGGGCAAAAGTGAACAATATAAACAGTCCTGCAACGGCAATTAGTGCCGCTGCGCTCGCAATTTCTCTGAACATACTTCCTTGCTTTACATTTTTGATAATTGCATAACTGATAAGAAATGAAACAGCAACGCCTGCGAAGAATGATATTATGTCAGCAACCATGCTTTCCATTCCGCTTGCGCCCTTGTATGTGTAATGAATGAACAGGATTGTCAGCGTTCCCGAAATACTGCCGCAAAGTTTTGAGAAAAAGAAATTTCCTTTGATTTTGAGGGCGAAAAATTCAATTATGCTCCATATAATATAAGGGAAAAATAATAATTTAAGATGCTCCCATACGCTCTCGTTGACGGGGCAGAAAATGCCTACTGCCGTACTTTCATTGCTCCATTCAAAGAAAAAGTGGCACAAAGTGCCCAAAACAGAAACAAATACAAATCCGCACAGTTCAAAAATAAATAGTTTTTTATTCATATCCATCACCATAAATAGTTTATGTAAAAAATGTGCGAATTATATATTAATTTTTGTGTTGACATTTAAGAATATTTTTGTTATATTATTTAAGCACCGATTAGGTGTTATAACTTGACAGAGTGTGTTAAAGTTACAGTTTTGCAGATGTACTCAAGCTGGTGACGAGGCGCCCCTGCTAAGGGCGTAGGGTGGGAAACTGCCGCGAGAGTTCGAATCTCTCCATCTGCGCCAATAAGGCATTGATAAATGCCAAACGAAAAGCCTTGATTTATCAAGGCTTTTCGTGATTTTATGAGCATTTTATAAATGTATAACAGCGAAAATTTTAAAGGCGTATGGAATGTTTATATCCATACGCCTTTTGTATTTTTTTAGCAAAAGAATATAATATGCTGATTAGTTGTAAAAAATATTTGACAAATATTTAACAAACTCATTGACAATTTTTCTGTATTTGTTATAATAAAATTGTAATTATTGACTGGTTAGTAAATAATTAGTGAAGGAGGAGTTGAATGTCAGGTCCTAAACGCAATCCTGAACGAAGAATAGAACTTTTAGAAATATGTTTTGACACCTTTTGTAAATACGGTCTTGAAAACACGGGAATGCACAAATTGGCAGAAGCCTGCGGTATTACAAATGGCGCATTGATTTATCATTTTGGCTCAAAAGACAATATTGTAGTTGAATCAACAGCACATTGTATGGCTAAAGTGGAAGATGATTTCATGGCTAATGCACCTAAGAGTTTTGAAGATATTGAGCGCTTTTTAAGGGAAATGCCTTATCTTACTTCAAAACTACACGGCGCAAAATACCGCTTTATGTATCAGGTTTATGCAAGTCCGAAGTATGGGGAATACGGCAAAGAGTTTTTTAAAGGCGTTAATATTCGTTATCACGAATATGCTGTGTTACTTTCCGAAAAGCTCGGTATGCCTGCGGAATTTATTCAAGGTATGACTTATATTTTTGTTCGTGCGTGTGTTCATTACGCTTTGTTTCAAGATGAAGATTATCTGAATTTACAGCTTGGTGCAATACGCACATCATTGAAGCTGTTTGTAAAAGAAAAAAATTTTAAGGGGGAAAATTTATGAAACACAGACTATGTAATCGAACGTTAGCGGCGTTACTTTCTGTAATGCTTATTTTCGGGTTACTACCAACAATTGCCTATGCAGCGGAAAATGAGGTAGATGTATGGGACGGAACAGCTGATACAAGCTGGTATAATGAAACCGATACAGAATTTCACATCAAAACTGCAGAGCAGTTGGCGGGACTTGCAGAACTTACAAATATTGGAATTGATACCGGTGCGTCTACTGGTAATACATTTGAGAATAAGACCATATATTTAGACTGCGACTTAGATCTTGGAGATTATCCTTGGACACCGATTACAAACAGGAATACAGATGATGGTTATTTCTTTAAAGGAACATTTGACGGACAAGGACATACGATATACAACTTGAACCGTCATGGGACAGACAGAGATCCTTTCGACTCGCTTTTTGGCTATGTGCAGGGCGGTGTAATTAAGAATCTGAATGTTGTAGATGCGGATTTGAGCGCCAATGATTACAGTATGCACATAGGCATCATAGCTGCATTAGTAGAAAACGGCAAGATCTTAAACTGTTATACATCCGGCACTGTAGAAAGCGTCAATGGTTGGCGAAGCGCTGGCGGAATTACAGGATCATGTATGCAAGGTACACAAATTATTGGATGCGGTTCTGACGCAAACATCATTAGCAGAAATTCAGAATATAGTGATAGTGTCGGAGGATTGGTCGGCGAATGGTTAAATGCCGGAGAAACTTCTTTGATTTCAGACTGCTGGTTTAACGGCTCAATCGTTAGCGAAGATCCGGAGTCTACAATTGGAGGGTTATTGGCTGTTGGTTACAACAATAATGTAGAAGAAAATGTTAAAATCAATAATTGCATGATGGTAAGCAGCGATATATCAAGTGCAGAAAAGGAATATACTGCTGTGATTGCTCATCTGACAGGAACCCCAACAGTTGCTGACTGTTTTTATAAAGAAAGTGATAATGGGTATCGTGTCATTACGAAATTAGATAAGGGTAGTCTTGCTATTGATACGGGCTTTGATCCAACACCTTGTGCAAAGGCTATAACTGATTTTACAGACAACGATATTCTCGTTTCGTTGCAAAATAATGCCTCACAGGGAGTTGAATGGGTAGAAGGAATAGAGCACCCGACTTTCAGTTGGGATTTAAAATACAGGTTGGCTGATTACACGGCAGTAAATGCTGCATTAGATAAGGTTCCACAGGATATTTTCATTTACACTGATGAAACAGTATCTGTTTTGAAACAAGCAATAGAAAGTGTTGATACTTCGTTAAGCGCTGCAGAACAGTCAAAAGTTGACGAAATGGCAAAGGCAATCGAAGATGCCATTGCTGCTCTTGTCTATAAAGACGCGGATTACAGCAAGGTGGACATGTCTATTGAGAAAGCTAATGCTTTGAACAAGGACGACTACAAGGATTTCTCCGGCGTAGAAGCGGCTATTGCGGCAGTAGTGCGCGGTAAGAATATTACAGAACAGGCAGAAGTTGATGCTATGGCAAAAGCTATTGAGGATGCTATAGCTAACTTGGAACATGTATCTTCTACTTCTCCTGAAACAGGAGAAAACAGCAATATGGCATTGTGCATTGCCCTACTGCTTGCATCGGGCGGTATACTAAGTATATTGACATACAGAAAGAAGAAACAATTAAGCTGAACCTACAAAATTCTAAAGGAGGTAGCAGCAGACTAATTTAGTATATTGCGTCTCTTTGATTAAAAAATAAAACTGTGTGGGTCAAGTCTCAAATCAAAAAAGAGCGTGACATCTTTTTAAGTCCTCGGAGACAAAAAAAGAGAAACAGATTTTTCTGTTTCTCTTTTTTTATGCCTTGAAGTTTTAATTTTCAAAAAAATTAACAATTTAACACAAATTCATTTTAAAATATATGATATTATTGAATGAACGAAAGGAGCGCTTGTTGTGAAATATTCAATAGTTTACAGCAGTAAAACAGGAAACACAAAATTACTTGCTGATTATATTTATAAAATATTACCCGAAAAGGAGTGCGTATATTTAGGAGTGCCTGACAACAAGGCACTTAAAGCAGATGTGATTTTTGCAGGCTTTTGGACTGATAAAGGTACTTGTGACGATAATTTTAAAGATTTTATATCTAAGATTGACAAACAGTCTCTATTTCTTTTCGGTACGGCAGGTTTCGGCGGTTCAAAGGAATATTTTGAAAAAATATTGTCCGCCGTCAAAGAAAATTTAAACCCAAACTGCAAGTTGGCAGGGGAGTTTATGTGTCAGGGAAAAATGCCGATTTCAGTTCGCAAGAGATATGAATCTATGCAGGATTCTCCTCAAAAACAGATGATGATTTCAAATTTTGACAGAGCGTTGACCCATCCCGATAATACAGACCTTGAAAATCTTAAAAACGCTGTTTTATCCTGTGAGTTTTGATATTACCGTAACGAATAAGGGGTAATGTTCATATAATATTGTGAACCTTTATTCGGAGGTGAACGGTGAGTAACAGAAAAAATCAGAAAGAATTTTCATGCTTTGGGCACTACAGAAATAAGCCCTTGGCGTTTAATATAAACCGCTGTACTAATATGAATAACTGCTTCAGAACAGCGTTGTGGACAGGTGAAAACTTGCAGATTACTTTGATGAGTATTCCTGTCAGATGCGATATAGGGGAGGAGATACACCCTGATGTAGACCAGTTTATTCGTGTTCAAAGCGGTTTCGGTCGAGTTGTTTTCAAGGATTGCAACGGCAATGTTGATTTTTGCGAAGATATTAATGCAAACAGCGCAGTCGTTATCCCTGCAAACACTTTGCACAATATTATCAACACAGGCAGAACACCGCTCAAGCTTTATTCAATTTACGCTCCGCCGCAGCATCCTTATGACACTCTTCATAAGACTAAAAAAGACGCTGAGGAGCATTGTGAAAGATGTTGATTCTTTTCAGAAATAAAAGAAAAAAGGCACATTCAAACGAATGTGCCTTTTATGGCGGAGAGGATGGGATTCGAACCCATGTGGCTTTTGGCCAAACGGTTTTCAAGACCGCCTCGTTATGACCGCTTCGATACCTCTCCGTATCTGCTCGAATATAATATCACAGGAAATAACTCTTGTCAAGTGTTTTTTTATCAAAAATAAAAGCTGCCTTTTGGCAGCTTTTAATTATTTGTTTTCCTGAATCTTTGAAAAGCATGTGCTGCAGTAAACAGGGCGGTCGTCCTTAGGCTCAAACGGAATTTTGCATTCCGCACCGCAGTTTGCGCAAACTGCATCATGCATAACTCTTGCAGCTTTTCTTTCCGCTTTTCTGGCGTCTCTGCAAGCCTTGCATCTCTGAGGCTCGTTTTCAAAGCCTTTTTCAGCGTAGAATTCCTGCTCGCCGGCTGTAAAAACAAATTCGTTTCCGCAGTCTTTGCAGGTCAATGTTTTGTCTTCGTACATAATTTTTTACCTCTCAAAAAATAATTCGGTTGTTTTGCAACCTTGCTTTGGGATTTAGAAGGAAACCTCTTTAAGTTTCTTTCGGATTCGCTGTAAAGCATTATCAATCGCTTTGGGGGACTTATAAAGCCTTTCTGCGATTTCGTTGTAACTGCAACCAACCAAAAACAATCTCAGAACTTCGTTTTCGAATTTTGAGAGACTTTTATCAAGCTGCTGTAATAACATTGATACGCTTTCCTGAGCAAGGAAAGAATCTTCAGCGCTTAAAGAATTTGTTTTCCCATCAACAAATTCTTTTTCAAAGGGAACAATATCGTTTTTAGGAATATCCTTTTTTCTGTTGACCTTGCGCAGCGCCGTTTGGATTGAATTATTAACACAAGTGTAAGCGTACGAAAGAAAAGTTTTTCCTTTCTCAGCTTCAAAAGACTTGACTGCGGCAAGCAAACCTATCATACCTTCCTGAACAAGGTCTTCGGGTTCAACAGCGGCGTTAGTCCAGCCCGATGCAGCCTTAACTGCTATGTACTTGTATTTTCTGATAATGAAGTTTACTGCCTCATTATCTCCTTCTTTGGCAAGTGAAAGAATTTTTTCTTCGCTTAAATTACTAAACTTGTCCATAAATTCCTCCATCCTACCTGATTTTATAATATATCAATGCTATTTTAATGTCAAGTAAATTATTAAATTTAAATTCTGTCTCTTATACACATCTGACGCTGCCGACG
>ERZ1027013.192-NODE-192-length-26011-cov-15.817769_pt1 | contig 26011 bp, 25 predicted proteins | sample MGYA00519446_ERZ1027013 | MGnify/ENA primary metagenome ERZ1027013 (study PRJEB26926, sample SAMN06164699) | human gut metagenome | biome: ENVO:00009003; feature: ENVO:2100002; material: ENVO:00002003 | host: Homo sapiens | place: USA | collected 2012 ... | reverse complement strand
TACGAATATTGTATATATTTTTATTATCATAAAGATTTAAATTTATAAATCTTTATTTAATGACAACTTATGATTTTATTTTTATCTGTGAGCCTTTTTCTTTGTAATAAAATGCACAAAAATAAGGCATATTATAAGAATTATGGGGAAAATAATGGAAAACAAAAGTCCTTTAGAAATGTTATTTCCGTTATTCTGAGCGATAATTCCAACAGCCGAGGGGCCTGCCGAACAGCCTAAATCACCGAGCAGTGCAAAAGCCGCAAACATTGCCGTTGAGGCGTTTGGAATATACTTTCCTGCAAGAGAAAATGTGCCCGGCCAAAGCGGAGCAATGGAAATACCGCAAAGGCAGCAGCCGAGAAGCGCGACAACGGGATTTTCCGAAAGAGACGCCATTAAATAAGAAATTATACACAAAACGCAGCAGCCTGCCATAATTCTGATAAGACCTATTCTTACGGCAAAATTGCTGTATAACAATCTTGCGCCGAGCATAAGCACGGCAAAAGCGCACGGACCTAAAAGGTCGCCGACTGTTTTAGAAACGCCGAGACCCGTTTCCGCAAATGCGGACGCCCACTGGCTCATTGAAAGCTCGCTTGCTCCTGCGCAAACCATAATAATGCCGAGAAGCCAGAAAAGCGGATTTTTGAACATATCCGAAACTTTGCCCTTGCCCTTTTCCTCTTCAAGAGTTCTTATGGGCACAAAGCAGAAATAAGCGATATTGAAAAACGGAATTACAGACCACAAAAGCGCAAGGATACGCCAATTTTCAATTGAAAACAATTTGAAAAATACTGTTGAAATAATTACAACGGCAACGCACCCTGCCGAAAAAGAGGAATGAACAATGCCCATTGACTTCGCCTTGTTTTTAGTGGGGCAAGCCTCAACGATGGGAGAAACAAGCACCTCGTCAATTCCCGCACCGATAGCAAATATAACTGTGCTTAAAATTATACCGAGATATGCATTAGGCAGAACATTCGGAATCCAAGCAAGGCCCGAAAATCCCACAGCCGAAAATACGCTTGCCATTATCATCGTTTTTCTGTAACCAAGTTTTGAGATGATAAACGGGCAGATACCGTCAACTATAATCTGAATGAAAAATGTGGCGGTTATCAAAAGCGAAAGCATTTCAAGAGTTAATCCGAATTCACTTTGAAACTGAACAAATAATAACGGCAGAAATGTTGCCGCAATAGCCTGAGAAACATAGGCAAGACTGCACGCCGCAAGCGTATGAAAATAAGATAATTTTTTCATAATTCCTCCGTAATTTTTTTGAAGAAATTCCGCCGTTTTCCGACGGCGTTGCTATTATAAAACATATTATTTACTTTTTCAACTTGAATGAGAAATATAATAGTGATAAAATTAATAAAAAGTCTGATTTTACAATCGGACGCCTGAAAAACAAACCACGGAAAGGATATGTTGTTATGGAATGGGAATTTAACCTGCCCGTTAAAATAGTTTTCGGAAGCGGAAAAAGAACAGAGATTGAAAAATATATTGATGAAATCGGCGGAAAATGCGGTGTGCTTGTCTGCTCAAAAAGCTTTGCTAAAAACGGACTTGCAGATGAATTTGTTAAAAATTCAAACGGTAAAATTAAAGCTGTTTTCAGCAATGTGCGTCCCAACCCGACAACGAATAATGTTGACGAATGCGTTGCGCTTATGAGAAATATTAAGGCTGATTTTGCAGTTGCGCTCGGCGGCGGCTCGCCTATGGACTGCTGCAAAGCGGCGTGCGGCATTGCAAAAGGAAACGATTCTATCCGTGCATACCACACGGGCGGAAAACCTGTTTCAGCGCAGAAAGCTATCCCGATGATTGCTTTTGCAACAACGAGCGGCACGGCAAGCGAAATCACCAACATTTCAGTTCTTACTGATACCGAAAAGAATTTGAAAGCGCCGATGAACGACCCTGCTATGTACCCGAAGATTGCGGTTATAGACCCTGAACTCACCCTCACCGTTCCGCCGCAGATTACGGCGAGCACGGGACTTGATGTTCTCAGCCACGCAATAGAGAGCTACTGGAGCACGCTCAATCAGCCGCTTTGCTCCGCCTGCTCCGTATATTCTGCAAAACTTGTTTTCAAATATCTTGAAACGGCATACAAAGAGCCGAGTAACCTTGAGGCGAGAGAAAAAATGGCGCAGGCAAGCATTGTTGCTGGCTTTGCGTTTTCACACCCGAGGACAACGGGCAGTCACGCCTGCTCCTTCCCGCTTACAAATATTTATTCCGTTCCGCACGGTGAGGCGTGCGCATTTACGCTTGATTATTTTGTGAAATTCAACGCTGACAATGCGGACAAAGACGGCAGACTTGCGGCATTTGCAAGACAGTGCGGTTTTAAAGACGCCTATGAAATGGCAGACAGAATTTCACAGATGAAAAAGGAAATGGGAATGAGAACACGCCTTTCCGAATTAGGCTGTACAACCGATGAGCAGATTGAGGAACTCACCGAAAAGAGTATGAGTATGCTTATGGAGAGAAACCCCATACCGCTCACAAAAGAGAATATTCTTGAAATGTATCGCAGTTTAATATAGTATATAGGTATAATTCAAATAAAGATTTTATACTTCAGTTTAAATAAAGGAGATTAAAATGGTTTACGGAGTTGTGCTTGCAGGCGGTGTCGGCTCCCGAATGGGCGGCGACAAACCGAAGCAGTATCTTAACATAAAGGGCAAACCGATTATTATTTACACGATTGAAAAATTTTTCACCTGCCCTGATTTTGAAAAGGTTATCGTACTCTGCCCTGCTCAGTGGGTTGAGCACACAAAAGACCTTATAAAAAAACATATTGCCCCTGCGAAGGACAAGGTTGTTGTTTGCGAGGGCGGAGACACAAGAAACGAAACGATTATGAACGCCATTTCTTATATTGAGAAAAACGGCGTGCTTGATGATGACACGATTATAGTTACCCACGATTCCGTGCGCCCGTTTGTAACGCACAGAATTATTCAGGAAAACATTGAGGCGTGCAGAAAATACGATGCGTGCGACACCGTTATTCCCGCAACGGACACAATCGTTGAATCCGAAAACGGAAAAACGATTACACAGATACCGAACAGAAGCTTTATGTATCAGGGTCAGACGCCGCAGTCTTTCAAGGCGAAGAAGTTAAAAGAGCTTTACAACAGCCTTACGGACAGCGAAAAAGAAATTCTCACAGACGCCGCAAAAATCTTTGTGCTTAAGGGCGAAGATGTTGCGCTTGTTGAGGGCGAGACCTTTAATATTAAAATCACATATCCGTATGATTTGCGAGTAGCCAAATCTCTGCTGGAGGACGAAGAAGAATGATTAACACCGTTTACCGCCTTTCAGCGCCGAGAAGATTTGAGATAGCTTTTGAGGATATTGAGCTTTTCGGTCAAAACGCAGTTGTGCGCCCCACGCACCTTTCAATCTGTAATGCGGATATGAGATATTATCTCGGCACAAGGGACGCAAAGGTGCTTGCCGAAAAACTGCCGATGGCGCTTATTCACGAGGGTGCGGGCGAGGTTGTTTTCGACCCGACAGGCACTTTCAATAGCGGCGACAAGGTAGTTATGGTTCCTAATCTCGCCTGCGAAGAGGACGAGGTTATAGCCGAAAATTATCTGCGCTCATCAAAATTCTGCGGTTCTACTATGGACGGCTTTTTGCAGGAATATGTTGAAATTTCGCCGAAAAGGCTTGTTGCCCTGCCCGAAAATATAAATATGAATGTTGCGGCGTTTACGGAGATTGTTTCCGTTTCCGTTCACGCAATTTCACGCTTTGATAAAATCGCCCACAAAAGGCGAAACTCTATCGGCGTGTGGGGTGACGGCAACCTCGGCTATATCACATCGCTGTTTCTTAAAAAACAGTTTCCCGAGTCAAAGATAATCGTTTTCGGAACTACTTTTGAAAAGCTTTCCGATTTCACATTTGCTGATGAAACATATGTTGTAAGCAATGTGCCCGAGGGCGTGCAGATAGACCACGCATTTGAATGTGTAGGCTCAAACGGAAGCCCGATTGCCATTGAGCAGATAATTTCCCTCATAAGACCCGAGGGGACGATTTCAATTATGGGCGTTTCCGAATACCCCGTGCCGATAAACACAAGAATGATTCTTGAAAAAGGTCTGCGTATGTTCGGCTCGTCAAGAAGCGGTGTTGCCGATTTCAAAAAGACGGTTGAAATGTATAAAACAAACCCTGAAATTATAGACTATCTCGGCAACCTCATAAGCTCCGTTAACACGGTGAGAACTGTTGCGGACATCAAAAACGCCTTTGAAAAGGACACCCGCAAGGCATTCGGCAAAACCATTATGAAATGGGAAGAATAAATCAGAATAATAAAAAATAAAAGTGTCGCCTTTTAACGGGCGACACTTTTTTAATCCTCAGTAATCAGAAAAAGTTCATTCGGTGTGCATTCAAGAAGCTGGCACATAACCTCAATATTATCATAACGGATGGACTTTGTTTCATTATTTACCATTTTGTTGAAATTTTGATAACTCATTCCCAACTGTTTATACAGCCAATATTTTGTTTTACCCTTTTGCTCAAGCAAAGCCAATACATTTAATTTAATCATAAACCTTGTCCGATTTTCTATTTATATTAAATGTTATTTATCAGTCGATTTTAACGCCGTCTGCCGTTTTGCAGAAGCGGATTGAAAAATCATCTTTATACTGCGGATAAACTTTTAAATACTCCTCTTTGAGGAAGTTTTCTATGTATTCCTTTTTATCGGGATTTACAAGGGCAACAGAAGAGCCGTTAAAGCCTGCTCCGCTGAAGCGGCCGCCGTAAATTCCATCGCACTTTTGCATGATTTCATAAAGCGTTTTAAGTTCTGCCGAGCCTGTTTCCCAATTATAAATTGAGGAGCGGCCCGACTCAAACATAATTCTGCCAAACTCGTTTATATCGCCGTTTTCCCACGCTTTAGCGCCACGCTGAACACGGGAAAATTCGCCGTAAAAATGCTCCGCTCTTCTGCGCCAAGCAGGCGGAATTTTGCTCTTATACTCGTCAAAAATCTCTCTCGGAACATCTCTCATATAAGAATCCTTGAAACTGCCGTACGGAATACCTGCAAAAGCACGAAGCGCAAATGAAGCCGCCTTTGCCTCGTCAACCCTTGAGTTGAAAGCGGTATTTGCAAGCTTTCTCTCCTTGCCCGAAAAGATTACCGCAAATTCATAGGGCGGCATTTTTTCGCTTGTGGGGATAAGTTTATAGGAATCGTCAAGCGTATCAAGGAAAAGAAGATGGTCTTTTTTAGAATAAACCTCACAGCTTTGATCCATTTTGCCGACATTCATTTCAAGATAATCATGCTCTGCATAAAGGGCAAAATCAATAAGCTCGGCAGGAGTGAGCTTAACATCGTTGATTTTACAGATTGCGCAGATATACGCAATAAGCACAGCGGCAGATGATGAAAGGCCGCCCACAGGCAGACTGCCGTAGATAAGACCTATAAGACCCTTATCAATTCTGTGCTTTCTTTTAAGAGAAACAAACGCCGCCTTTGCAAAGTCGCCCCAAGTATAAGACCTCTGCGGAAGTTCATAAGCCGAAAACTCAGCCGCACCCTCAAAATTTGCACTGTAAAGCTTAACAGAGCCGTCATTCGTGGGTAAAAAACAAAGCTCTACGCCCTCATCTATCGCAAAGCCTGAAATAAGACCGTGCTGATAATCAGAATGGGCGCCTACGGGCGCAATTCTGTAAGGGCAGTAAACAGAAAGCGGTGTTTCTGTGGTATTAAATCTCTTTTTAAATTCTTCTGAAACATTCATATTCTCACCGTGATGTCATAATTTTGCCGCAAATAACAAAATCATTTTAACATAAACAATACACATTAGCAACTGTTAATAAATTTTGAAAAAACATTCGTTTATAGTAATTTAATGTTTTGGTAATTGACACTCTTTTTATTATAATATATAATAAAGTCAATTATATGGTGGCAGTATGTGCCTTTAAGGAAAAACTATGGAAGATATTAAAGTATCCGTTATAATACCCGTATACAATGCGGGCAAATATCTTGAAAAGTGCCTTGACAGCGTTACACAGCAGACGCTCAAAGATATTGAAATTATCTGCGTTGATGACGGCTCAACGGACAACACGCCTGAAATTCTGAGCCGTTTTGCCGAAAAAGACGCAAGATTAAAGGTTTTTAACCAAAAAAATCTTTTTGCAGGCGCGGCAAGAAACAGAGGAATTGAAGAGGCGCGCGGAAAATACCTTGCCTTTTGGGACGGGGATGATTTTTTCCACCTTTCAGCCCTTGAAACGCTTTATAAAAAAGCGGAAAAGGAGAAAGCTGACATCTGCCTTTGCTCCGCTTATGTTTATGACAACGAAACTAAATCCTGCGCAGTTGACGAAACTATTTTAAAAAAGCGCTATCTTCCGAGGGAAGAAGTATTTTCTATTGAAACAGCGCCCGACTATATTTTCAACATGGCGGCAAGAGCGCCGTGGAACAAAATTATAAGGGCAGATTTCATTAAGGAAAACAAGATTGAATTTCAAAATCTGCGCAATTCAAACGACACTTATTTTTCAATGATTTGTATGTATTACGCAAAGCGCATAACATATGTTATGACGCCGCTTATATATTACAGAGTCAACAACAGCGAAAGCATTACGGGCAAGGCTTCAAGCGACCCGCTTTGCACATTTAAGGCTTACGCCAAGATATATACGGAAATAACTGAAAAAGGCATTTCCGAAAAAGCGCTTCAAAGCTTTTACAACAGACTTTTCAACGGTCTTATCAGGGGCATTGTCATTCAGGGAGAGGAAAATTCGCTTAAAGCCGCTTATGACAATGTTAAAAACGAGGCGTTTGAGTTTTTCGATATAAAAAATCATCTGTATGACGAATACTGCTATTTCAAAAGCGATTTTGAAGATATGAAATTCATTGAGGAACACACCCTTGCAGAATTTCTTATGTATAAATACAGAAAAGAAAACGCAAAAAATCTGTTTTACAAGCAAAAGGCTGAAAAAACTCTAAAAATAAGGCTGGCACGCAGGATTGCAAGACTGCTTCCTGCAAACAGCGAGCTTTATGAAAAGGGCAAAAAGCTTTTGCATTTTAAATAAACGGCAGAAACTCATTCGGGAAAGCGAGGCTTTCCTGTCTACTAAAAGGGAGAAAAAATATGGAGAAAAAATACGATTATTTAATAGTCGGCAGCGGACTTTTCGGAGCAATTTTTGCTTATGAGGCAAAGCAGAGGGGAAAAGAATGCCTTGTTATTGAAAGGCGTGACCACATTGCAGGTAATATCTACTGCGAAAATGTGCACGGCATCAATGTTCACAAATACGGCGCTCATATTTTCCACACAAGCAACAAAGAGGTGTGGGAATATATCAACCGTTTTGCGGAGTTTAACAACTACATCAACTCCCCCATTGCGGTTTATAAGGACGAGCTTTACAATATGCCGTTCAATATGAACACATTCTCAAAAATGTGGGGCATAAGAACTCCTGCCGAGGCAAAGGCTATTATTGAAAAACAGAAGGAAGAATACCATATTGAAAACCCTAAAAACCTTGAAGAACAGGCGCTTTCCCTTGTCGGCAAAGATGTTTACGAAAAGCTTGTAAAAGGTTACACAGAAAAGCAGTGGGGCAGAAGCTGCACAGAGCTTCCTGCTTTCATCATCAAAAGACTGCCCGTTAGATACACCTATGACAACAACTATTTCAACGACCGCTATCAGGGCATACCCATCGGCGGCTACACAAAAATCATAGAAAAAATGCTTGACGGCATTGATGTGCTTCTCAACACCTCATTTGAGGATTTCAAAAAGGAAAACGATATTTCCGATATGAAAATCGTTTACACAGGAAATATTGACGAGTATTTCGGCTACAAATTCGGCGCGCTTCAGTACAGAACAGTACGCTTTGAAACGGAATATCTTGAAGATGTTGACAACTATCAGGGCAACGCCGTTGTAAACTACACCGAAAGAGAAGTTCCCTACACAAGAATCATTGAGCACAAGCACTTTGAATTCGGTCAGGGCAAGGGCACAGTTATTTCAAGAGAGTATTCATCAGAATGGAGCGTTGGCATTGAGCCTTACTACCCCATAAACAACGATGAAAACAACGCCCTTTACGCTAAATACGAAGCGCTTGCAAATGATGAAAAGAATGTTATTTTCGGCGGCAGACTCGGAAAATACAAGTATTACGATATGGACAAGGTTATAGAGGCTGCGCTTGAGGCAGTTAACAACGAATTTTAAGGAGAATAAAGACTATTATGGCAAAGGTTTCAATAATCGTTCCAACATTCAATGTTGAGCCTTATCTCACTGAATGTATGGAAAGCATTACTAATCAGACGCTTGAGGACATTGAAATTATATGTATTAACGACGGCTCTACTGACGGCTCGCTTGCAATTCTCAAAAGCTATGCCGAAAAAGACCCCCGTATTATTCTTGTTGACAAGGAAAACGGCGGTTACGGCATTGGTATGAACATCGGTATGAGCAAGGCTACGGGCGAATACATCGGCATTGTTGAGCCTGATGATTTTGTGCCCGTAAATATGTTCGGCGACCTTTATAAAATCGCAAGTGAAAACGACCTTGATTTCGTAAAAGCGGACTTTTACCGATTTGAGCGTGCTACAAACGGCGATATGTTTTTAAGCTACAACCATCTTGACCGCACGGACAAGTATTATAATAAAGTTTTTGACCCAAGCCATACTCCCGAGGCAATCCGTTTCATAATGAACACATGGTCGGGAATTTACAAAAAGTCTTTCCTTGATAAATTCAACATCCGCCACAACGAAACACCGGGTGCGTCTTTCCAGGATAACGGTTTCTGGTTCCAGACATTCGCATTCGCAACAAGGGCGATGATTATAGACAAGCCTTATTATATGAACAGGCGTGACAATCCGAACAGCTCTGTTAAAAATGTTCAGAAAATCTACTGCATCAATGTTGAATACGATCACATCAGAGATGTTCTTATGGAATATCCCGAAACATGGGAGCGTTTTAAATCATATTACACGCTGAAAAGATACCACAACGGTCTTACAACTCTTCGCAGAATATCAAACGAGTTTAAAAAGGACTATGTTGACCGCTTCTCAAAGGAGATGAAGAGAGCGCGCGACCTCGGCGAGATGGACGACAATCTTTTCACCCCCGGCGAAAGAGACAATATAAATCTTCTTATCAACCAGCCTGCAATGTATTATAAAATCAAGGCGCTTCCGATGAACAACGGAAGCACGAGCACAAACAACAATTTCAAGCAGGTTAAGGCTGAACTTGATAAAATTAAGCGTTCAAAGTCATACCGTGTGGGCAGAGCAATAATGTATATCCCCGTAAGATTTAAGAAACTTGCGAAAAAGATTTACAGAAGAATAAACAAGATGAGGAAAGGTTACCAGAAAAATGACTGATATTAAGGTTTCCGTTATAATTCCCGTTTATAATGTTGAAAAATATTTAAGACAGAATCTTGAAAGCGTTGCAAATCAGACGCTCAAGGATATTGAAATAATCTGCGTTGATGACGGTTCAACCGATTCCTCTTTTGAAATCGTAAAAGAGTTTGCAGAAAAAGACAGCCGTTTTGTACCCGTTCAGCAGGCAAACGGCGGTGCGGGCGCAGCGAGAAACAACGGACTGCGCAGGGCAAAGGGAAAATATCTCTCTTTCCTTGATTCGGACGACTTTTTTGAGCCGAATATGCTTGAAGAGGCTTACAACAAAGCAGAGGCTACCAAGGCGGACTTTGTTGTTTTCCAGAGCGACCAGTATTTTGAGGACACAAACGAATATAAAAATGTTTCGTGGACTTTAAGATATCCTGAAATTCCGCCGTACGAGCCTTTCGGCAGACGAGCTATGACGGATAATATTTTTAAAGTTTTCGTAGGCTGGGCGTGGGACAAGCTCTATAACAGAGAATGGGTTCTTGAACAAAACCTTTGGTTTCAGGAACAGCGCACAAGCAACGATATGCTCTTTGTTTTTTCCGCAATCGCCCTTTCAAAACGCATTGCGTGCGTTGAAAAGGGTAAAATTCTTGCACACCAGAGAAGAAACAATAAATCATCCCTTTCAAACACCCGTGAAAAATCGTGGGACTGCTTTTACAAGGCGCTTTGCGCTTTGAGGGACAGACTTAAAAGCGAGGGTATTTACAACGAACTTGAAAAGGACTATATCAATTACGCCCTTCACTTCTCTCTGTGGAATTTGAGAACACTTGCAAAACCCACCTACAACACACTTTATGACAAGCTTAAAAACGAATGGTGGAAAGACCTTGGCATAGAGGGCAAAGACAAATCGTATTTTTATAACAAAAAGGAATATGAGGAATACGAAAAGCTTTTCTTAAAATAATTATCTTGAGGAAAAAAGTATGAGCTTTAAATCTGTTTTAAAAAAATTCATTCCCGTAAACTATTCCCGTTTTCAGAAAAATAAAAAGAATACAGAAAAAGAGTTAAAGGAATTAAAAAAGCTTGTAAAAAAACAGCAGAAAAGTATAAGCGAATTTGAAAGCACATTAAAAGAGCTTCAAAAAAGCAATAAAGAGCTTTCCGAAAAACTTAGAACTACAACAAGCATTGCAACATATTGCAGGGACAATGTTAGGGATTATTTAAAGGCAGAAAAAGCCGAATATTATAAAAGCACTCCTGCAAAATATTATGTGCAGGAACTCAAAGACTGGTTTAAAACGGCAACAGGCGAAACGCTTGACCTTGAAAATCCCATTACCTATAACCAGAAAATTCAGTGGCTTAAAGTATATGACACAACTCCGCTCAAAACACAGCTTACAGACAAATATCTTGTTCGTGATTGGGTAAAAGATAAAATAGGCGAAAAGTACTTGACAAAGCTTCTCGGAGTGTGGCATAATTTCTACGATATCGACTTTGACTCCCTGCCTGATAAATTTGTTTTGAAAACAAATCACGGCTGCGGTTTCAACTATATCGTACCAGACAAGTCAAATTTCAACAGGAGCGACGCCCGCTTTAAATTCCAAAAATGGATGAAAGTCAATTTCGCTTACCGCTGGGGAATCGAACCCCAGTACAGAGATATTGAGCCTCTTATAATAGCGGAAGAATATCTTGAAAATGACAACAAGGACCTGTATGATTACAAGTTTTGGTGCTTCAACGGAAAACCGATGTATATTCAGTTTCTGTCTGAAAGAAATATAAGCGGTTTAAAAATGGCGTTTTTTGACACCGAGTGGAACAAGCTTGATTTTGTTTATGACCACCCAAGACTTCGCCGTGATGTTGAAAAGCCAGAAAATCTTGATGAAATGCTTAAAATTGCCGAAACTCTTTCTAATGGATTTGCCCATGTGAGAGTTGATTTATACCGCCTCAATAGCGGTGAAATCAAATTCGGCGAAATGACATTTACAAGCTGCAGCGGCGCTTGCCATTGGAATCCGCCTGAATACAACGAAAAATTAGGCGCTTTGATTACACTGCCTGAAAAAACTGAATTTTTTAAAGAGGATAATTAGAATTGAAAGCTGAACTAAGTAATTCCGTTTTTCCAAAGCTGAAAAAAATCAAACGATTAACAGCTTTTCAGATTATAATTCTCGGCTTTGCCGGTGTGATTTTATTCGGAGCTTTGCTCCTTTGCCTGCCGTTCGCAACAAGGGACGGTCAGGGCGCAAGCTTTTTTGACGCCCTTTTCACAGCCACTTCCGCAGTATGCGTTACAGGTCTTGTCGTTCACGATACCGTGACATATTGGTCTGTATTCGGTCAGGTAATAATTATTATGCTGATTCAAATAGGCGGTATGGGTGTAATAACCGTTTCCGTCACTTTGGGGCTTATTTCACGGCGCAGAGTTTCCCTCTCACAGAGAAACACAATGCTTGAATCCGTTTCCGCCCCTAATCCCGGAACTGTAATAAAATTCACTAAATTTATTGTTGCAACAACCGCCATTACGGAAATACTCGGCGCTCTTGTAATGTTTCCCGTTTTTTATGACGATTACGGATTTTTAAAGGGTCTTTGGTACTCTGTTTTCCATTCCATTTCGGCATTCTGCAACGCTGGATTTGACTTAATGGGCGCAAAAGGCGAGTTTTCCTCACTCACCTCTTTATATTCAAACCCCGTAATAAATCTTGTTATAACATTTCTAATCGTTTTCGGCGGTATCGGCTTCGTTACTTGGGACGATATGCGCACAAACGGCATTCATTTAAAAAAATACAAACTGCAAAGCAAAATTGCTCTTGCAACAACAGCAATTCTCATAGCTGTTCCGTTTCTCTATTTTTACTGCTTTGAATTTTCCCGTGATTACTGGAACACAATGTCGGCAGGCGACAAAGTTCTCGCTTCCCTGTTTCAGACGATTACACCGAGAACGGCAGGTTTCAACACAGTTAACCTTGACGCCATGAGCGAAGTCAGCAAAATGCTTATGGTTATGCTTATGCTGATAGGCGGCTCGCCCGGTTCAACTGCCGGCGGTATGAAAACCACAACGGTGGCTGTACTTTTTGCGTCCTCCATCTCCGTATTTAAAAGACGCACGGACGCAGAATCATTCAAACGCCGCATTCCGATAAACAGCGTTCGCTATGCTGCGGCAGTACTTTCAATGTATTTGATGCTGTTCCTCGGCGGCTCGCTTATAATTGCTCAGACAGAAAATCTTCCCCTGCTTGACTGTTTTTACGAAGCGGCATCGGCAATCGGCACAGTAGGACTCACACTCGGAATAACGCCGTCACTTCACGCATCTTCAAGATTAATACTTATTATGCTTATGTTCTTCGGCAGAGTCGGCGGACTTACTCTTATGTATGCAACATTGAGCAACTCAATGAAAAAATATTCAAAATATCCGCAGGAAAAGGTTGCTGTGGGTTAATTAAAAAGAGGATTTAGCTATGAAATCTATATTGTTAATCGGCGCAGGTCAGTTCGGAACACATCTTGCAAGAAAGCTTAGCGAGCTTGACCACGAAATTATGGTTGTTGATACTGATGAAGAGAGAATTGACAGGATTCTCCCCTATGTTGAAAGCGCTCAGATAGGCGACTCTTCATCGGTTGAATTTCTTGAAAGCCTCGGCATTCCCGATTTTGACATCTGCTTTGTTACTATCGGCGATAACTTCCAGGACTCTCTTGAAACAACATCACTTATCAAAGAGCTTGGCGGCAGAGTAGTTGTGGCAAGAGCGTCAAACGATGTTCACGCAAAATTCCTGCTCAGAAACGGTGCAGACCAGATTGTTTACCCTGAAAAGCAGGTTGCTGAATGGGCGGCTATCAAGTGCAGTTCAGACCACATTCTTGATTATATGGAGCTTGGCGGAAACTTTGCTTTGTTTGAAGTTGATGTTCCTAATGAATGGATAGGCAGAACAATTGGCGACCTTGATATTCGCAGAAAGCACAATATAAACATAATCGGCAAAAAGAGAAACGGTATGCTTGACATCACCCTTTCTGCTGATACAATGTTTTCCGCAGGCGATACAATTCTTGTTCTCGCAACAAAGAAAGACATCTATAAAACATTTAAACTTTAATATACTTAACTTATTAATAAAGGCTCTTGTCTTAGACAGGAGCCTTTTGTTTATGTGAAATTATAATGTATAAATAAAAAAACACTCCCGCAGTTTAGCGGGGTGTTCGTAAGACAGTAACAAAAGCAAAAGGCGTGATGAAAGTGGTCGCGCCTTTTGCCTTATGTGGATAGCCGCTTTCGAGGCGCAAGGGATGCAGTCCCCTTGTTCGGAGTATCGTAACGCAAAGCACCCCGGAATTCAGGTGTCCGGGGTGTTCGGTCTCACAGAGCGCACATATGGGGATTACCCTGTATAGAAGTGCGCCCTTAGTATCTGTTCGACAAATTGAAATTTATATTTTTTTCTGCAAATAAATCATATCTACCAGTTGAGTACCTGCTTCATATATTGAATGGTCATAATTATCCGTGAAGAAGTTTTTAATGCTATGCGAACGAATAAATCCACACTTCTCATAAAAAGGAATTGTCAACGGACTATCCCCTGTGCCAACTTGCAATATAGAATACTTCCCTTTGTATGTCGTAGCAACGAAGTCAATTAGTGCTTTACCGTAACCCTTTCTCTGATATTCTGGTTCAGTTGCAATGTTTTTGATTTCAAGGACACCCTTCCCCTCGTCTGTTATCACACATTCGCACTTAACTCCATCATCGTCCAAAACATACATTGTCCCCTTATTAATATACCTGTCTATCATATCCTCTTGCTCATCTGCTAATAGCAGCAACGGAAGAAATTGTTTTTTATTCTCCTTGATTTCTTTAATTTTCATATCAACTTGCTCCCTAAATACCGATTTGTAGGTCTGTTCGGTTCCATGCTATCACATAACGGGGATAAAATACAAGAACAGCCACCGCAGTTCAAACTACGGTGGCTGTTAACTGTCTTTTGAACCCCCCTTTTTGCAGGAGTGTTTTTGTTTTACGATTTACTTTTTGGGAACAAGCTTTTCTGTGCCGCCCATATAAGGCTGAAGAGCCTTAGGAATATTAACAGTTCCGTCTGCCTGAAGATTGTTTTCAAGGAATGCGATGAGCATTCTCGGAGGAGCTACAACGGTGTTGTTGAGCGTGTGTGCAAGGTAGTTGCCGTTTTCACCGCTTACACGGATTTTAAGACGGCGTGCCTGTGCGTCTGAAAGGTTTGAACATGAGCCAACCTCGAAATATTTCTTCTGACGGGGTGACCAAGCCTCAACATCTATTGATTTTACCTTGAGGTCTGCAAGGTCGCCCGAGCAGCATTCAAGTGTGCGAACAGGAATATCCAGTGATCTGAACAAATCAACTGTGTTCTGCCAAAGTTTATCAAACCAAATCGGTGATTCCTCAGGTTTGCAGACAACAATCATTTCCTGCTTTTCAAACTGGTGAATTCTGTAAACGCCTCTCTCCTCTATTCCGTGTGCGCCCTTTTCCTTTCTGAAACAGGGTGAATATGAAGTGAGAGTTTTGGGAAGCTCGCTTTCGGGGGTGATAGTATCAATAAACTTGCCTATCATTGAATGTTCTGATGTTCCGATAAGATAGAGGTCCTCGCCCTCAATTTTATACATCATTGCGTCCATTTCAGCAAAACTCATAACGCCTTCAACAACTGCAGACCTAATCATATAAGGCGGAATGCAGTAGGTGAAACCTCTGTTTATCATAAAATCTCTTGCATAAGCAAGAACTGCTGAATGAAGTCTTGCAATATCGCCCATAAGATAGTAGAAACCGTTACCTGCTACTCTGCCTGCGGCGTCAAGGTCGATACCGTCAAATGACTCCATAATTTCTGTGTGGTACGGAATCTCATAATCGGGCACAACTGGCTCGCCGTATTTCTGAACCTCAACATTTTCGCTGTCATCCTTGCCGATGGGTACTGACGGGTCAATAATATTGGGAATAACCATCATAATCTTGGTAACTCTTTCGGTGAGTTCCGTTTCTCTCTTTGAAAGCTCGTCAAGCTCGCCTGCCTGCGCCTTTACCTGCTCACGCAGAGCCATTCCCTCTTCCTTTTTGCCCTGAGCCATAAGATTTCCGATTTCCTTTGAGAGCTTGTTTCTGTTTGCACGAAGCTCGTCCGCTCTCTTTTGAACATCTCTTTTTTCCTTATCAAGCTCAATTACCTCATCAACAAGGGGCAATTTCTCGTCCTGAAATTTCTTTTTAATGTTTTCCTTAACGATTTCGGGGTTTTCCCTCACAAATCTTATATCAAGCATACTTATTCTCCTATCTTATTTGCCAAATCCTTTAAATCTTCGGCAGAATAGAACTCTATTTCAAGAGTGCCCTTTCCTCTGCCGTTATATACCTTGACTTTTCTGCCGAGCACCTCTGAAAGAGAAAGCTCAACCTCGTCATAAAAGCTGTCACGCCTTTTTGCTCTTCTAACGGGTGTTTTAGCCGTTTCGCTTATCTTTGCAAGGCGTTCAACATCACGAACAGTTAGTTTGTTTGAAACAATATTCTGAGCAACCTCATAAATCATCGCCTCGTTGTCAAAAGAGAGCAATGCTCTTGCGTGACCCGCTGAAATATCGCCGTTTTTAGTCATATCACGCACTTCTTCGGGCAGTCTGAGCAATCTTAGGCTGTTTGCGATAGCAGGGCGTGACTTACCAACGCTTGTAGCAACCTCTTCCTGTGTAAAACCACATTTATCAATAAGCGCCTGCAATCCCTCAGCTTCTTCAATGGGGTTTAAGTCCTCACGCTGTAAGTTTTCTATAATAGCGATTTCCATTGTTTCCGTGTCGGTAAGCTCTTTTACGACTACGGGAACTTCTTTTACGCCTGCAATACGGCACGCACGCCATCTGCGCTCACCTGCAACAAGCTGATAACCGCCCTCAGCAAGCGGACGCACTAAAAGCGGCTGCAATACGCCGTGCTGTTCTATACTCTGCGCAAGCTCTTGAATGGAGCCTTCGTCAAAAGTCTTTCTCGGCTGGTCTTTATTAGGGATAATCTCGTTTAGCGGCAATGTATTTGTAGCAACCATATCATCAGTTGCGTTTTCAAGCATAAGCGCACCGAGACCCTTGCCGAGACCTGACTGTTTTTTTGCCATTTTTCCTCCTCCTTGTCTAATATTGTATGTAATTACTGCTTTTTAATTATTTCATCTGCAAGTTTTTTATATGCAAAGGACGCTTTGCAGTATTTTTCATAATAAATAACAGGTTTTCCGAAACTCGGTGCTTCTGCAAGCTTAACGCTTCTTGGAATCATAGTTTTATACGCCTTGTTCGGAAAATACTTATTTACCTCGTCAATAACCTGCTGATTAAGCTTTAATCTGCTGTCATACATAGTATATACTACGCCTTCCAGCTCAAGATGCTCATTATAAAGCTGTTTTACCGTTCTGACTGTGCTCAAAAGCTGACTCAGACCCTCAAGAGCATAATATTCGCACTGCAAGGGTACAATAAGCGTGTCCGATGCTGTTAAAGCATTAAGTGAAAGCAAGCCTAAAGACGGCGGACAGTCTATAATGATAAAATCAAATTCAAGCGCAAGAGGGGAAATAGCTTTTTTAAGGGCGAAAAATCTTTCTTCACTCTCAGCAAGTTCAAGCTCTGCTCCTGCCAAATTCATATTAGCAGGGAGAATAAAGAGATTTTTGAAATCCGTTTCCTGCATAATGCCACGGGCAGGAACTCTGTTTATAAGAATATCATATGTAGAGTATTCTATTTCAGCCTTGTCCAGCCCAACACCGCTTGTTGAATTGCCCTGAGGGTCAACATCAACTAAAAGTGTTTTCTTACCTTTTGCACCGAGAGCTGCCGCAAGGTTAACGCAGGTAGTTGTTTTTCCAACTCCGCCTTTTTGATTGAATATAGCAATAGTTTTACCCATACCGCACCTCCGTTAAATATATTGATATTATACTACATCGCATTTTTCCATTCAATAGGTGAGGGGAAAGTTTCACGTGAAACAACACAATTATTTTTGAAGAATTGTGCATTAGCTGAAACTCGGCACAACATATAGATGTTTCACATGAAACAATATTTTTAGTGGATTTGTAATACTTTTTACTCTGTATTATTAATCATTAATCTATTGCAAAGATAACACAGATGAGTTTTAAACAATGTTTATATATACATATTTATAACTGTGCTATATTATTGTTTTAGTTTGAATATTTTCAACACTTTCAACAGACTTTTCAACAAAACCGTTTAGATAGCACAAAGTTTGTGTGAAAAACAATATCTTGTGGTAATGTTTCACATGAAACACTATTAAAAATTATTGGAATAGGACAGGTTAAAAAGATATATACTATATTGTAGGCAAAAAGCAGAATGACCCGCCGCATAGCGACAGGTCATTCCGCGTGATGAAAAGAGGAGAATATGTTAAAACGGTTTCCCGTTTTAAGCAGAATTTTTATCCGATGGGGCAGATTCTTTCTGCTTCTTCGGATTTTTAGGTATTCTAACAAAAAACTCTATATAATCTTCCGTCTCTGTTTTATTAGATTCGGCAGGTATGCCTGCCTCTTTCATAGTATTTATAGCTTTATTAACTGTATTTACAAAAATCCTTACATCTTTAAAGATTTTAACTACATTCTTATGAGACTTAACCTTTTTATTCAGCATGGAGTCTATATGTTCCTCTGTCTGCTGAACATTGAGTCCACGCTCTTTAATTAAATTAAGGACTGTCCATATCTGCTTTTCCGTTTCAAGGCGGAGCAGAGCACGGGCGTGGCGCTCAGTAAGTCCCTCTTTTTCAATAAAGTACCTGACATCGGCAGGGAGTTTTAAAAGACGGAGCTTATTGGACAAGGCGCTCTGGCTTTTGCCGAGCCTTTTTGCCACCTGTTCCTGAGTTAAGCCGAAATGGTTTTGCATTTGAGATATAGCCTGCGCCTCTTCAAAAAAGCTTAGGTCTGAACGCTGTATATTCTCAATAATTGAGTAAACAGCCGATTCCTCATAATCGCAGTCAACAATAAGGCAGGGAACTGTTGCAAGATTTGCAAGTATTGCCGCTCTCAGTCTTCGCTCTCCTGCGATTATCTCATAATAATCGCTGTTGTTTATCTGCCTTGCAAGAAGCGGCTGAAGTATGCCGTTTTCCTTGATTGATTCCGCAAGGCTTAAAAGCTCTTCGCTTTTGAATTGCTTTCGGGGCTGATACGGATTGGGCAGCAGCTTTTCAGTTGCTATTCTTTGTACTTCCTCGGGCATTTGCCACACTCCTTATATCTCCTCCGAGAAGGCTTTTCCCTTCCTTGATTAAAACTATACCACACTTTTTCACAAAAAAAAAGGATTTTTCATAGTGAAAAATCCTTCTTATTCTACATAAATATGTATTATCAGAGCGGCTTGGCGGTGATTTTCTTTGTTTTTCTGGGGTATTTTGCCGGAGTTTGCGATATTTTCCTTATCAAGATAATATTTCTGCTGTCCCCGTTAGGCAGTTTAAGAGAAACAACCTTTTCAATCTCTCCGCCTGTTTCTTTTACTGCGTTCTCTCCGAGCTGTACTTCATCCTCCGCTCCTTTAAGCGCAATGAACATTCCGCCCGGTTTTACAAGGGGAATACAGTATTCAGCAAGAATATTGAGCGGAGCAACCGCACGGCTAACTGCGTAGTCATATCTTTCCCTGTATTCCTTAGTTCTTGCAAGTTCCTCAGCACGCTCGTGTATACCCTCGCCAAACAAACCGTTATCCTTTACTATCTCCCTGATGAAAGCTAACTTTTTGCCGACAGAATCAACAAAAGTAAACTGCAAATCGGGGCGTGCAATCAAAATGGGCAGACCGGGGAATCCTGCGCCGCAGCCGACATCGACAACCTTTGCATTCTCAGTCATATTCTCTGCATAAAGCACGGTGAGCGAGTCAATAAAATGCTTTATCATTATTTCTTCAGAATCAGTTATAGCAGTCAGATTTACTTTCTCATTCCAGCGCAAAAGCCTTTGCTCAAGATAATCAAATCTGTCAAGCGCCATATCGTCAAGCTCAACTGAAAACTGCTGTGCATATTCACGAAGCTGCTCTTTATTAATCATAATGCCTCCAGAATAATATTGAGGGCGGCTATATCGGCGGGGTTTACACCGCTTATACGGCTTGCCTGCCCAAGGTTTTCGGGTCTTATCTTTGAAAGCTTTTCAACTGCTTCAAGTCTTAGCCCTTTAAGTGTTGAATAATCAAGGTCTGCGGGGATTTTCTTTTTCTCAATCCTGCGCATTTCCTTTATCTGCTGTTCTTGACGGGCGATATAACCCTCGTACTTAACAGAAATTTCCACCTGCTCAAAAACTTCGCTTGGATAATCAGGACGGGTGGTATCAACAGATTCTAAGTCCTTATATGTAACCTGCGGTCTTTTAATAAGTTCAATCATTTTGCAGCCCTTTTTGAGTGGCGCTGTGCCGCAGTTTTCCAAAATCTTTTGCAGTTCATCTGAAACAGAAATTGATGTTTCCTCAATTCTCTTTCTTTCCGCCTCTATCTGATGAGTTTTTTCAACAAATTTATTATTACGCTCCTCGCTTATAAGCCCTATACGGTAACCCGTTGGGGTAAGGCGCAAATCAGCGTTGTCCTGACGAAGCACAAGGCGGTATTCGCTTCTGCTTGTCATCATACGATAGGGGTCTGTGCATCCCTTTGTAACAAGGTCGTCAATCAGCGTTCCGATATAAGAACCGCCCCTGTCAAGCACAAGCATTTCCTTGCCCTGAACTTTAAGTGCGGCGTTAATACCTGCAACAAGTCCCTGTGCCGCCGCTTCCTCATAACCGCTCGAGCCGTTAAACTGCCCTGCGCCGAAAAGTCCCGAAAGTTCGGGCACATTAAATTCAAGAGTGGCGTTAAGCGCAGTCGGGTCAACGCAGTCATACTCAATAGCGTAAGCTGTTCTCATTACCTGCGCCTTTTCAAGTCCGGGGATAGTATGAATAAAATCAAGCTGAACATCCTCGGGCAGAGAAGAGGACAGACCCTGAAGATACATTTCCTCTGTTTCAAGTCCGCACGGCTCAATGAAAAGCTGATGGCGTTCCTTGTCTGCAAAGCGGACAATCTTATCCTCAAAACTCGGGCAGTATCTCGGCCCTTTGCCCTCGATTTTTCCGCTGTACATAGGCGAGCGGTCAAGGTTTGCGAGGATTACATCCTTTGTCTGCTGATTTGTATATGTTATATAACAGCACACCTTGTTTTCGGGCGCTGTTTCAGTTTCAAAGCTGAACGGCACGGTATGCTCGTCACCGTTTTGAACATCTGTTTTTGAAAAATCAATACTGCGTCTGTTTACACGGCTGGGTGTTCCCGTTTTGAAACGGCGCAGGGGAATGTTGAGTGCATAAAGCGCTTTTGAAAGTTCGTTTGCAGGAAACATTCCGTCAGGTCCGCTCGAATATGAAACATCGCCGATATAAACTTTGCCGCCGAGGAAAGTACCCGTTGCGATAACTACTGCCTTTGCGGTGAACACGGCTTCAAGCTTTGTGGTGAGTTTCCATAGTCCGTTTTCATCCTTAACAAGATTTATAATTTCCGCCTGGCGCACATCAAGATTGTCCTGTAATTCAAGAGTATGCTTCATACCCTTAGAATATTCCCTGCGGTCTATCTGCGCACGCAGAGAATGAACGGCAGGGCCTTTGCCGAGGTTGAGCATACGGCTTTGAAGCGAATACTTGTCCGCCGCTTTGCCCATCTCTCCGCCGAGAGCGTCAATCTCTCTTACAAGATGACCCTTTGATGTTCCGCCGATGGACGGATTGCACGGCATATTTCCAATCCAGTCAAGATTTATTGTAAAAACAGCGGTTTTACAGCCAAGCCTTGCGGCGGCAAGTCCTGCCTCAATACCTGCATGGCCTGCGCCGATAACCGCAACATCATAATTGTCCGCAAAATACTCCATAGTTTATTTTCCCACGCAAAATTTACTGAAAATATTGTTGACCACCTCAACGGTAGCCTTTTTGCCTGTAAGTTCAAGCAGGCTGTCAACAGCGCTGTCAATCATAACATTAACAGCGTCATAAGTCAGTCCGCTCTGAAGCGCAAAGAGCGCCTCCTCTATACTGAAAAGCGCCGCCTTGCAGCAGTTTTTCTGCCTGATATTTGCAAGAATCGGGGCGGAGGAGTCAAACTCGCTCACGCCGAGCAGTTCGCTTACTGCGTTTTCAAGCGTTTCAAGACTGCTGTCATTTTTAGCGCTGATATATACTGTTTTATTAAATGCGTTTTCAATCTCGGGCATTGTTACCGTTTCGTCAAGGTCGATTTTATTTATAACGGCAACAGCCTTTTTGCCCTTGCATTTTTCAATAATTTGTCTGTCGTTTTCGTCAAGGGGAGTACTGCTGTCAAAAACAGCTATTACAAGAGCGGCGGAATCTATCTTTTCCTTTGCTCTTCTGATTCCGATAGCCTCAACAACATCATCGCTCTCTCTTATTCCTGCGGTATCGCTCAAATGGAGAACAAGATTTCCGAGGCGCACGCTGTCCTCAACAACATCCCTTGTTGTACCTGCAATATCGGTAACAATACTTTTATCCCTGCCCACAAGCAGATTCATAAGAGTGGACTTGCCTGCATTCGGCTTGCCGACTATTGCGGTGTCAACGCCCTGCGTTATCGTCTGTCCGTTTTCGTAATTTTTAATAAGAGTTCCGAGAGATTTTTGTGCTTCCTCAAGCGTTTTTTCAAGTGTTTCGCTCTCAAGTTCGGGAATTTCCTCATCAGGATAATCAACCCAAGCCGCCATAAGCGCCGAAGAATCAACAAGGCTTTCAAGCACTGTTGAAATTCTTTTGCTCAATGCGCCCTGAAGAAGATTGAAAGACGCTTTTGCCGCCGCATCTCCCTGAGCGGATATGAAATCAGCAACGCTCTCCGCCTGAGTTAAATCCATTTTTCCGTTTAAGAATGCTCTTTTTGTAAACTCGCCAGCCTCGGCAGGTTCTGCGCCTGCCTCAAACACAGCCTCAAGCGTTTTCTGAACGATATAAAGTCCGCCGTGTACGGAAAGTTCAACCACATCTTCACCCGTATAGCTTTTGGGAGCGCGGAAAACAAGCGCAACCGCATTGTCCGCCGCTTCGCCGTTACAAATAATATTTCCGAATTTTGCCCGATAGCCTGCAAGCTGAGTGAGCGATGAATTGTCACACGGGGCAAAAACTTTTGAAGCAATCTCAATCGCTTTGTCGCCGCTTATTCTTATAACGCCTATTCCGCCTGCGGCGTTTCCCGTTGCAACAGCCGCTATCGTTTTTGCCATATGCTCATCTCCCGTAAAATATATTGCTATATATTATAACATTTTTTATATAAAAAGAAAAGGCGGGAATTTGTTCCCGCCTCTGCACCGTTTAAATCAGTCCTTGTTTACTTCGATTTTACCGAATTTGGTGAAATCCTTAGGAAGATTTGCTTTCTTTACAGAGCTTCTTGAGTCATCACGGCGCTCTCTTCTCGGTGCGCCTGAATGAAATTTTGCTCCGCCGACGGGCTGAATAACAACTCGTCTGTCCTGACCGTAACCGATTGAAGATGATTCAACACCCTCGATTTCCTGAACGGTGGTGTGAATAATTCTTCTCTCGTAGGGGTTCATAGGCTCGAAAGTATATCTTCTTCCTGTTCTCAGAACATACTGCGCATGCTTCTGAGCAAGGTTTTTAATAGTCTGTGTTCTCTTTTCACGGTAGTTTCCTACATTGAGAACAACTCTTACATATTTTCCGCAAGCCTTTTTAACTGCAAGACTTGTGAGATACTGAAGTGAATCGAGCGTTTCACCTCTTCTGCCGATTATGATACCGTAATCGTCGCAAGAAACGGTGATTTCAAGAACGCCGTCCTCAATTTTACCCGAAAATTCTGCTTCCTCAACCTTAAGACCGTCAATCATAGTTTTAAGATACTGAACAGCGCCGTTGATGTCAACATCCTTTTCGGTAATCGGCTCCTCCGCCTCTTTCTGAGCAGGAGCTGCCTCTTTAACTTCAGCCGTTTCAGCCTTTTTCTCCGCCTTTTTCGGTGCGGCGGGCTTCTGTGCCGGCTTTTCGGCTTTCTTTACAGGCTGGGGTTTCTTCTGCTGCGGCTTCTTTTCTTTTTTGCCGTCATCATAGCAAACCTTTACTTCAGCGTCACTGCCGCCGAAGATGCCTAATATCTTCTTTTTCGGTAATGCAATAACCTCTTCGTGAAATTCAGAAGAATCGGGAGCACTGATTCCTGCCTTAACAAGCTCTGCCATAAGACCTGAAACAGCCGCACGAGTTGCCTCTTCACGGGTTTTGCCTTTGCCGATATACTCGTATTTCATATAATCCTCCGATTAAAAAACCGTTTTTAAAAAGAAAACAGGGTTGTTAAGCCCTTGTTTTCTTAAGATTTTCCTCCCTTGAGCGGCGGTAAATCGTATTTTCAATCATAAGTTTTGCCTGGCTCTTTCTGGGCGGGAAGAATTTCGCAATAAAGATCTGCTGCAAAATAGCAACAATATTAGATATAATCCAATAAAAACCTACTGCTGCGGGTACCTGGAATGCGATGTAGAGTGAGAAGAACGGCATAATAAGCATCATACCTATCATACTGCCCATCTGCTGTGACGCCGCAGGGTTTGTCTTTCTCTGAATGAGCATTGAAACAACTGTTGAGCCGAGAGAAGTAAGGAAAGAAAGAATAGGAACGATAACGATAATTCCGTCTTTCCAGTGAGGTATTTTAGTCATATCAAGACCGAGAAGATACATTCCCTGTCTGAAACTTTCAATAGCCTCAACTCTGTCTGCCGTAAACAGCTCGGGGAACTGTGCGATAAGGGATTCCTTATAATCTGCCCAGTTTTCAAGAATACCAAGCTGAAGATAGTTGCCCTTGTAATCAAGCCCCTCAAGAAAAGCGATAAGCTGATCTGAATAATCGTTAATGTTGCTCATATTGATAACATAGGAAAGCGGATAATAGATAATTCCTACGATACCCATAAGGAATATCATCTGGAAAATGAGCGTGCCGCAGCCCATCTGCATGGGGTTGTGGCCTTCTCTGTCATAAAGAGCCTGCATTTCCTGATTGAGCTTCATTCTGTCCTTGGGGTCAGGATATTTCTTTTGGATTTTCTGAATTTTAGGCTGCAATCTTGCCGATTTAGCAGTTGTTTTCTGCTGGCGGATATTAAGCGGTAAAACAATAAGACGGGTTACCACTGTAAATATAATGATTGCAAGGAAATATTCGTTGTTGAGTACGGAAAGCAAAAAGTCCATACAACGGCCGAAAACCCAGTAAAGCGGCTTCAGAAAAGAAAAAAAGCCCTCCGAAGCCATGAGAAGCAAATTAGGTTCAACTAAAAAATTAGCCATTATTTTTCCTCATTATTATTTTTCTTTTTAGGCGGAACAGGATCATAGCCACCCTTGCAAAAAGGGTTGCACCTCAATATTCGCCATGCGGCAAGCAAACCGCCCTTGAATACGCCGTGCGTTTCAACCGCTTCAATAGCATACTGCGAGCAGGTTGGAGTAAATCTGCAAGAGCCGTGAGAAAACCTCGGGCTCAGTGTAAGCTGATATGTTCTGATTAAGAAAATAACAACCTTTTTAACTATATTTCTCATTTTACTGCCCTTATTCTATTGCGCCAAGCTTTTGAAGCTGCTTTTCCATATCGGCAAGCACCTCCTGCATCTTCACCTTTGTGGTATTGGTTCTCGCAACGAAAACAATGTCGTAATTGCAAAGAAGCCTGTCCTCAAGCTGTGAAAACGCCGCTCTTATAACACGCCTTGCACGGTTGCGCTCCACGGCGCCGCCTATTTTTTTGCCGGTTGTTATACCTATTCTGGTCTGGGGCGCTTTTCTTTTCATAACATATGTTACGAGGTTTGCGCCCGCGGCAGATTTGCCCCTGTAATATAAGCGGCGGAAATCCTTGTTTTCCTTTAAGGTATTGCTTTTCACAAAACCATTCCTTTAAGCATTTTACAACTTACAAATTAGTATGAAAGCTGCTTTCTGCCCTTAGCACGGCGGCGAGCCAATACTTTTCTTCCGTTCTTTGTTGACATTCTCTTTCTGAAACCGTGTTCCATTTGTGCATGTCTTTTCTTCGGCTGAAATGTTCTCTTCATTAAAATTCACTACCTTTCACAGACTAAACTGGTCTTAATCTTTATATTCTCTACGCGGTATAGCGCAGGTGTGTACATGGCGGGCGAAAAAACCTTTTCACCCATTAATCCACATTAGTGAACAATATTATATCTGTCTCTTATACACATCTCCGAGCCCACGAGACCGAGGCTGATCT
>ERZ1027013.179-NODE-179-length-27153-cov-16.134253_pt1 | contig 27153 bp, 24 predicted proteins | sample MGYA00519446_ERZ1027013 | MGnify/ENA primary metagenome ERZ1027013 (study PRJEB26926, sample SAMN06164699) | human gut metagenome | biome: ENVO:00009003; feature: ENVO:2100002; material: ENVO:00002003 | host: Homo sapiens | place: USA | collected 2012 ... | reverse complement strand
CGTCAGATGTGTATAAGAGACAGTTATTTGATGCCTTTGTTTGTGCTATAAATACATTAAAGGGGTTATTTTGATTAACAAGTTGTTACAATATAAACAATCAAAAGCCTTCATACAGAAAGGGGTAAACGCATATGACTAATAAAAAAGCAGAAAAATAATAAGCATATTGCTTGCTATTGTTATGGTATTTTCTGCAACTACAGCAACCATCACGGCATCAGCAGCTTACAAGCCGACTTACGGTGAAAAGGCAACTGAAGAAGATTTTGTATATCTTCTCAACGATTTATTAACCTTAGCAGACGAAAATATTTTCACTGGCGATTCCATCGAAGCTATTTACAAAGTACTTCCTTCTCTTAGTGCAATTGTAAACAATAGTTCACCAAATGATTCCACAAAAGCTGCAAAATTCTAAACAGACCCGTTCTTTGCAGAGCTCGGAAATTATACTGAAGACGGCACAATCGTAGATGATAGCACAACAGAAGACGGAACTTTTGTTCCAGGTACTTTCTCAAAGTTCTTTGAGGATCACCCTATCGTTTGTGAAAACGAAACAGAATTTAAAGATGAGCTTAAAAAGATAATAGATATCGTTATTATGCCTAATGTTATGCAGACATTAGTTATGCTTCCGCTTTTCGGAATGAGCGAACAGGCAATTGCTTTTGCAAACGGCCTTGATGATGTATGCGCCGCACTCGGCATAGAACAGGAAAGCGACGCTGCTACACTTCTTGGATTCATCACTTATCAGGGTGATGAAAAGGGCACAGAGCAGTATCTCTACAATATAGTTGATGCTGTTTTAGCAAACGGCGATTCTGTTAATAACACTCTTAATCTTTTACGCACTGCTCTCAATGACGAAAACTTTGCTCAGCTTTATAAAGGTCTTAAAGCTATATTCGGCAACCTTAACGCTATCCTCACAACACTTTCAAGTTCACTCGGAATTGACCTTGGCAATACCACTCAGACAATAGATAAAATCAACGAAGTTCTTAACGGATTGCCTACAATGACAAAAGGTGAACTTGTGCTTATCGATATTAACGCCGCTATTCCTTGGCTTTTGGAATACCTTGGATACGGCACAGTAACAGGTCTCATTGAAATTCCTGAAATAGATCTTTCAAAAGTTACGGGAACAGAGACAAACACAGACCTTGTTAAAACTGTTTTCGATTATGTATACAATCTTTTGATGGCAAACAAAAACACAATAGAACTTGCAATTACTGACAACAGCGGCGGAAGCCTTCTTGAAAACATTCTTAAAACAGAAATCCCCGCAGAGGTTGAGGAAGCTGTGCTTAGTATGCTTAAAATGAGCAACGATGAACTTGCTGACTATGCAATAACAGAAGTTGCACATCTTGCAGGCAGAGAAATTGTTGAAGAACCCACAACTGAGGAACCGACAACAAGCGAACCTACAACTCAAGAACCGACTACTGAGGAACCAACGACTCAGAAGCCCGCACAGGAAAGCACAACAGCAAACAATCAGAAAACACCCGTTAATAATTCTAATCCCAAGATTCCCAATACAGGTGTTACTGAGAATTATGTTGCAGGAGTAAGCACTATAATCGCTGTATTCTCTGCAGCTGCTCTTGCATATGTTCTTATTGTATCAAAGAAAAAAATCACTGATAAATAATCGGTAAAACAAAATAACTCCAAACGAAAACAACCGCTTCTTGCGGTTGTTTTTTGTTACACAGTATTTTCGAATAAAAAAGAGAAGCAGAAAATTCTGCTTCTCTTTTTCTTGGCGCAGATGAAGGGATTTGAACCCTTGAAACGGTGTTCGCCGTTTACACGATTTCCAATCGTGCTCCTTCGGCCAGCTCGGACACATCTGCATATAAGGCGGATTTATTCCGCCCATATAATTTACTATATTTTATTAAAATAGTCAAGTGGTATTTATCAATCAAGCACCTGATAATAGGAAGAAAACTGATTGAGCTTTGTTTCAAACTTATCCTTTGGCTGTTCTTTGGGAACTTCAACAGGATAGTCGCCTGTAAAGCAGCCGTCGCAAAAGCCCATATCTGTATTTTCCGCAAGGTGATGAGTTGCCTCAACAGAAAGATACGCAAGAGAATCAACGCCGATTACCTTTGCGATTTCTTCAACCGAATTATACTGACAGGCAATAAGGTTTTCCTCGCTGTCTACATCCGTGCCGAAATAGCAGGGGTGCTTGAACGGAGGAGAAGAAACACGCATATGAACCTCTTTTGCGCCTGCTTCTCTCAAAAGATTTACGATTCTTGCGCAGGTTGTACCCCTTACGATAGAGTCGTCTATCATTATAACTCTTTTGCCTTTAATATTTTCCTTAATTACATTCAGCTTTATTCTGACTGCGTCCTCACGCTGACCCTGACTTGGCTGAATAAAGCTTCTTCCTATGTATTTATTCTTGATAAAGCCCACACCGTAAGGAATGGAGCTTGCACGGGAATAGCCGAGAGCGGCGTCAAGTCCCGAATCAGGCACACCGATTACAATATCAGCATCAACAGGGCTTTCCTTGGCGAGAAATTCGCCTGCCCTCATTCTTGCGTGCTGAACGGAAGAACCCTCAATAACAGAATCGGGGCGTGCAAAATAAATATATTCAAACACGCACATTGAGCTTTTGCATTTTGAGCAATGCTCCATATTTGAAGTTACACCCTGCGAATTGATCGTTACTATTTCGCCGGGCTTAATATCCCTGATGAACTCTGCGCCGATAGTATCAAGTGCGCAGGATTCTGACGCAACGGCATAGCCGCCTGTTTTTGTTTTTCCTATACAAAGAGGTCTGAATCCCATAGGATCTCTGAACGCAATCAGCTTTGTAGCTGTCATAATAACGCAGGAATAAGCACCCTGCAAATGGTTCATAACTTTTCCTATTGCCTCTTCCGTACTTTTGCTCACAAGGCGTTCCTGAACGATGGAATACGCAATTGACTCAGTATCAGAAGTGCCGTGAAAGATTGCTCCGCCAAGTTCAAAATGGCGCCTTAAATCTGCGGCGTTTACAAGATTTCCGTTATGCGCCACGGCAAGATTACCCTTTATGTGGCGGATAACAAGCGGCTGAATGTTGTTTGCATTTTTGCCGCCCGTTGTAGAATAGCGCACATGACCGATTGCGGCGTTGCCGAGACCTAAACCGTGAAGTTTTTCCTTAGTAAACACATCAGGCACAAGTCCGTCGCCCCTGTGATGAGCAAATACGCCGTCATCATTCACCGCAATGCCGCAGCTTTCCTGCCCTCTGTGCTGAAGAGCGTAAAGCGCAAGATAAGCCGCGCGTGCCACATCCATTGTTCTGTTTTCAAAAATGCCGAAAACTCCGCATTCCTCGTGAATACTGTTAAACATAAACTAATCCTCCGTAAAATAAAATATTATTTAATTACGAATAATCAGTTTGAAGTGTAGAGATTTGCATACGGCCTTGAAGTTGCAGGAACAAGTTTTTTAAACGGCTTTGACATAATCTCATCCAAATCCGCACCAAAATACTTGCAGTACTTTTTAACATATCCGAGGAGTTCTTTTTCATCCTCTTTAGTCAAAGCGGCAACCTTTATATTAGATGAAAGATTTTCTTTCGGGAAACTGCCCCTCACGAAAATTTTACCGCCGTGCATACCTGAAGCACAGTGTGTGCCGAAAAGCTTATCTCCCTTTTTGAGATTAAGACCAAGAAGCACAATGGTGCCCCCTGCCATATACTCGCCGAGGAAAGAGCCTGCGTTTTTGCCGATAACAAGAACGGGTTTCATAGCTTCAAACTCTTTCATATGAATACCGCCGCGGCACGCAACGCTGTTTTTAATATAGATACTGCCGTCTCTCATTCCGTAGCCCATAGCGTCGCCGCTGTGGCCGTGAACAATAATTTCACCGCCGTTCATAGTGTTTCCGACAGCGTCCTGGCAGTTTCCGTGAACGATAACCTTACCGCCGTCGAGGTAGCACGCCATATCATTTCCGGGAGTGCCGTAAACCTCTATTGTTTTACCCGCATCAAGCGCACAGCCGATATAGCGCTGACCGTTAACATCTTTAACTGTAACCTTGTTCTTTTTAAGAAGCTCGGCTTTTATCATATCGTTTACTTTTTCATATCTTTCAAGTCCTGCTTCAATGCTCACAGCGCCATACCTCCCGTTAATTTAGTAGTTCTTGTTTCCTTTGAGAACATAAAGAGCGACGGTGACGCCATAATATCGCCCTCAAGCGTTGAAATATCAATCTTGTTTGCAATAAGACTTGTGTAAATTCCCGCATTCTCGCTTGAATTTATAAGAACAAAGCCCACAAGTCTGTTGCCCTCAAATACAAGGCGCTTGTATGAATCGCCGTTTGTTTCAATTCTGTCCTTATACTGCTCGCCCTTTGCATTAATAAGTCCGCAGGTGCATATTCTAAGGCCGTAAAAGTCTATTGCGTTTACGCTGTAAGCCGAGGGATAAGTAAGACTGCCGCCAGCCATCTGTGAGCCAGCCGCCTCGCCCTGCTTAACAGCATTTGGCCAAAGAGCGATTATTTTATTTGCCCCGTCAAGCATATCAACAGATACAGTGCAGTCGCCAGCCGCATAAATATCAGGGTCGCTCGTCTGCATTGTTTCGGGGTTTGTGATTATTCCTCTGTTAACCTCAAGCCCAGCCTTTTCGGCAAGAGAAACCTCAGGTCTTACGCCGACTGCAAGAATGAGCATATCGCACTCAAGTTCTTCGCCGCTTTTAAGGATTACAGATTTAACAGTATCATTTTTAACCTTAGCCTCTGTAACAGTGTTTTCAAGATGAAATTCTATTTTGTGCTCTTCAAGATAAGCCTTAACGGATTTTGCGCTTTTCTCATCAAGAATTGACGGCAAAACTCTTGGAGCAAGCTCAACAACATCTACCTTTTTGCAGATTTTGGAGAGACCCTCCGCCGCTTTCATTCCGATAAGACCTGCGCCGATTACAACCACCTTGCTGTCTGCCTTTGCGGCTTTTTTAACAGCCTTTGTTGACGCCAAATCAAGGAATGTGAAAACATTTTTATGACCCTCAACATTTTTCATAGGCGGCACAAAAGGTTTTGAACCTGTGGCAATGCAAAGCTTATCGTAAGCATACTCTTTTCTGCCTGCTTTTACCGTTTTCTTTTCACGGTCTATTTTGGTTACGGCAGAATCAGTAATAATATTTATATTCTTTTCTTTATAATAAGACTGCTTTCTGAGATACATACCCTTCTCTTCAACAGTGCCTTTGAGATAGTAGCTGATTGACGGTCTGCTGTAAGGAAGATATGCTTCCGAGGTGAGCACCGTAATCTCGCCGTTTGCATCTGTTTTTCTAATGCTCTCAGCCGCCGCAAGACCTGCCGCTGAAGCGCCTATAACAACATACTTCATTACTTGGCACCTCCAACCTCAAGCCAAACAAGAGCCTTGTTCGGGCAGTTTTTAACGCAGGCAGGCTCTTCGCCGCCGCACAAATCACATTTATAAGCAATGTTTCCCGTCTTGATACAGCCAACGGGGCATACAGCAAGACAAGTCATACAACCTATACATTTATTTTCATCAACGCTCACAATACCCGTTTTGGGGTCCTTGTGCATTGCGCCTGTGATACAAGCCTTTACGCAGGCAGGGTCATCACAATGACGGCAGTTTACGGCAACGGAAGCCTCCCTTGAGCCGTAAACAGAAATTCTTGCAACAGGCTCGGGACTTTCCGATTTATAAGCCGTTACAATATCCTTTGACTTACTGTGAGCAGTTTTGCAGTAAACCTCGCAAAGGCGGCAGTTTACGCAAAGATTTTCACGCGCAAAAACTTTTTTCATAATATCTGCCTCCCTTATTCACCTGCGTGCTTAATGCCCAAAATTTCAAGCTCTTTTTCGGTAAGACCTATACCGCGGAGCATAAGTCTGTTTCCTCTGAGCGAATCTATCGAGTTAATACCCATGCCGCCCATAATTTCTTTAATTTCGTGGTTCCACGCATTAACAAGATTGATAACACGCTGATGGGCGATTTCGGGATTGAGACGGCGCGTGAGGTCGGGACGCTGAGTTGCGATACCCCAGTTGCACTTGCCTGTGTTACAGGTTTGGCACATATGGCAGCCCATTGCAATGAGCGCCGCCGAAGCTATATAACAAGCGTCTGCGCCGAGAGCGATTGCCTTTACAATATCGGAAGAACAACGGAAAGAACCTGCCGCAACAAGAGAAACATTTGAGCGTATACCCTCGTCACGAAGTCTTTGGTCAGCCGCCGCAAGCGCAAGTTCAATCGGAATACCCACATTATCTCTAATTCTAGTGGGCGCAGCGCCTGTGCCGCCTCTGAAACCGTCTATAACAACTATATCTGCGCCTGCTCTTGCCGCACCTGAAACGATAGCCGCAACATTGTGAACAGCGGCAATTTTAACAGAAACGGGTTTTTCGCCGTTTGTTGCCTGCTTGAGAGACCAGATAAGCTGGCGCAAATCCTCTATTGAATAAATGTCGTGGTGCGGAGCGGGAGAAATAGCGTCCGAGCCAACGGGAATCATTCTTGCGTTTGAAACCTCAACATTAACCTTTTCGCCCGGCAAATGTCCGCCGATACCCGGCTTTGCACCCTGACCGATTTTAATTTCAATGAATTTGGAATTTTCAAGATAACCCTTATGAACGCCGAATCTGCCTGACGCAACCTGAACAACGGCATATTTGCCGTAATCCTGCAAATCGCTGTGAAGACCGCCCTCACCTGTGTTGAACAATGTTCCGAGCTCTTTTGCCGCCATTGCAAGCGACTTTTGAGCGTTAAGGCTGATTGAACCAAAGGACATTGCTGAAAACATAATAGGTGTTTCAAGCATAACCTGAGGAGGCATTTTCGTTATTGATTTGCCCTTTTTAAGCACCTCGATTTTATCGGGCTTTCTGCCGAGAATCGTGCGTATTTCCATAGGCTCACGAAGCGGATCTATGGACGGGTTAGTAACCTGAGAAGCGTTGAGCAGGATTTTATCCCAATAAATCGGGAAAGGCTTGGGGTTACCCATTGCGGAAAGCAATGTTGAGCCTGTGTTTGCCTGTCTGCAAACTTCCTGCTGATACTGCGGTGTCCAGTTTGCGTTATCTCTGTAATCGCAAACATACTTTTCTATTCTGAGCGCACCCGTGGGGCACAAGTCTACACATCTGTGGCACGCAACGCAATTATCAGATTTAGATACAACCGTTTTGCCGTCTTTGGGAGAGAAGAAATGGCACTCGTTTGCGCACTGGCGCACACAGCAGCCGCAGTTGATACAAAGGTCTTTATCCCTAACAACGGTAAATCTGCGAGGAATATAATTTATCATTTTAAAGCACCCTCCTCTTCATCAAGTTCAAGCGGAATGAAAACAGGTTCCGCACCGCTTACCGACCAAACCTTTTCAGGGTCGGGGCAAACGATTCTTATTGCCGATTCCTCGGAAGCGAAATAAGCTCTGTTGCCCTTGATTGCGGCAGTGAGCGAACGAAGTTTAAGTCTGTCATTAATTGCGAGCAGACCCTTGTTTGAGCCGAGAATTACGGAGAACGGGCCGTTTACAAGCGCTGAGCTGTAAATGGAGCGAAGAGTTGTGAAATACTCTTTGCGCTCGGGGTCCATTCTGTCTATTTCGTCCCATTCGGGAGCTGTGAGCACATCGGCTGCAACCTCAATGGGAAGAGAATGATGGCGGATAAGGTGGTCAAACAGATATGTAATAACCTCTGTATCCGTCTGCATAGTGCAGACATAGCCGAACTGCTCGATATATCTTCTGTTGGCGTCATAGGAGGATATTTCGCCGTTGTGAACTATTGACCAGTCAAGAATGTTGAACGGGTGAGAGCCGCCCCACCAGCCTGGTGTGTTTGTGGGGAATCTACCGTGAGCAGTCCACAAATAAGCGTCGTACTGATCAAGCATATAGAACTCGCCTACATCCTCAGGATAGCCGACAGCCTTGAAACAACCCATATTCTTTCCACTTGAGAAAATGAAAGCACCCTCAATATTTTGATTGACTTTCATAACGCACTGAACGGTGTATTCCTCCTCGTTCATACGCGCCTCTTTCATTCTTACCTTGTTGGGTTTTGCGAAATAACGCCATATATCGGGGCCGTTTGCGATAGCCTCAATCTTTTTGGTGGGGATTTTTTCAGAAACATCAACATTGAAATGTTTGAAAAGATAATCCTCACACTCGCTTTTCGCCTGTGCGCTTTCATAGAAAACATGAAAAGCGTAGTCGTCTGCGTGTTCGGGGTAAATGCCGTAAGCCGCAAAGCCTCCCCCGAGACCGTTTGAACGGTCGTGCATAAGAGCTATTGATTTGATAATTTCAGAACCGTTTATGCGACCGCCCTTACGGTCTATAATGGCGGCGATTGCGCAGCCTGACGGAATTCTGATTTGCCCCTCTTTAAGCATAATTATTCCTCCTTGAATAAACTACTCCTTGTATAAACTCATTATATATTTTTGTTTTTTATAAGGCAATAAAAATCTTACAATTTCATCACATTATAAAAAAATATTCACACCAAAGCCCCGATATATAGAAAATCTCACAAAACAATAATTTCCTTGTGAGTTTTAAACAAGAAACAATTGCTGTTTTTGTGATTAGTATACAGTTTTTGTATATTATTCATAAACTTTCAGATTTTTTTCAAAGCTGATATTTATTGTAAAAACGCCTTTGCCAATGCATAATTACAACATATTTCAACCAATAAGTTATAATTATACATACTACTTAATTATACTTGCCGTTATGAGAATATTTTTTTATACAAAATCCGTTAACGGTCGGCGTAAAATACACCGACCGTCTTTAAGCATATATTAAATTCCCAAAACAGTTGTTAAACTTTCAAATCAGTCATTTTCCAAATCAGCCTCGCCCTGCAGAGCGTCAACACCTGTCTCGCCTGTTCTGACTTTAACAACATCCTCAATATCGTAAAGGAATATTTTTCCGTCACCGATATTTCCTGTATAAAGCGCTTTTCTTGCCGCATCAATTACTGATGAAACAGGAACTTTTGAAACAGCCATTTCAAGCTTCATCTTAGGATTAAGACTGAGTTCTTCAACCTCAACGCCGCGATACATCTTTTTATGACCTTTCTGCACGCCGCAGCCCATAACATTTGTAACCGTCATACCCGTTACGCCGATTGAATTCATACTCTCTTTAACTGCCTCAAGCTTTGACGGATTAAATATCATAACAACATTTGTAAGTTTGCCGCTTTCATCGGTATTTGCTGTGTAAGACTCAACGGGAACAGCCTTTTCAACAGAAACTTTAGGCTGAACAGTTGCAGGCATCTGAGAAGCACCTGCTTCTGCCATTGCAAGTGCAGGCATAAAGTCTGCATACGCTGAGGGAAGATTGTGCTCAGTTGCGTCAAGGCCTTTAATTTCTTCCTCTTCAGACACTCTGAGACCGATTGTTTTTCTTAATGATGAAGAATACAATAGTCATAGTAACTGCTGTCCAAGCGCCTACTGCGAGGATACCGAGAAGCTGAACACCGAGAAGTCTGAAACCGCCGCCGTAGAAAAGTCCGCCGTCAGTTGAGAACAAACCTACTGCCACCGTGCCCCACAGACCGTTGCAGCAGTGAACAGCAACTGCATGAAGAAAACAAGAGCCGCACCCACAAGGTACCAGACGCCGTAAACTTCGCCCTGTACCACTTCAAGTATGTTTGTCATAAATACTCCTCCTATGAAATTTTATATAAAAAAACGGAGCGCATTGCATTACTGCAACGCACTCCGTTGTGCATTCTAACGGCGGACATATATATTAACTTACGCCCGCCTAAAACGGCATTCCTGCCAAAGAGAGGGTAAAATTATTTCTTGAGGTATCTGTTAACTTCCCATTCTGAAATCTGAGTGCGGTACTCATCCCACTCATGTTTCTTGCCCTCGATATATGCATTAAATACATGGTCGCCGAGAGTTTCTTTTACGAACGGGTCAGCCTCAGCCTCATAAACAGCTTCAATAAGGCTGCCGGGGAGACAGTCAATCTTTGCCTCTTTAAGCTGCTGAGCATTAAGGTCGAATACATTGTAATCTACCGGGTCGGGAGGTGTCATATTCTTCTTGATACCGTCAAGACCTGCTGCAAGGCAAAGAGCCATTTCAAGATAGGGGTTACAAGTCGGGTCGGGGCAGCGAAGCTCAACACGAGTGCCCTTACCTCTTGATGCAGGGATACGAACAAGGCTTGAACGGTTTGAAGCAGACCAAGCAATATAGCAGGGAGCTTCATAGCCGGGAACAAGTCTCTTGTAAGAGTTAACAGTTGGGTTTGAGAAAGCTGCGATACCCTTTACATGAGCCATAACACCTGCGATAAATGAGTAAGCGATTTTTGAAAGACCGAGTTCATCGGACGGGTCGTCAAATGCGTTTGAGCCGTCTTTAAGATTGAAAAGGCTCATATTTGTGTGCATACCTGAACCGTTGATACCGAAAATGGGTTTAGCCATAAATGTTGCGTGAAGACCGTGCTTAGTAGCGTATGTTTTAACAACATGCTTGAATGTCATAACTCTGTCAGCAGTCATCATAACATCGTCAAATCTGAAGTCGATTTCGTGCTGTGACTCAGCAACCTCGTGGTGAGAAGCCTCGATTTCATAGCCCATCTCTTCAAGAGCAAGGCATATATCACGGCGGCAGTTTTCACCTGCGTCATTGGGGTTGAGGTCGAAATATCCGCCAAGGTCTGTCATCTCAGTTGTCGGATTTCCGTTTTCATCCTTCTTGAAAAGGAAGAACTCAAGTTCGGGGCCTACATTAAAGCCGTAGCCCATTTCGTTTGCTTCATCAAGAACTTTTTTAAGCACATTTTTGGGGTCTCCCATAAAAGGAGTTTTATTGTCTGCCATATATACGGAGCAGATAAGACGGCCTGTTGTTTTTCCACCGAATGTTCTCCACGGGAAGATTGACCATGAATCAAGGTCGGGGTGAAGATACATATCTGACTCATCAATTCGAACAAAACCGTCGATTGAAGAACCGTCAAACATACATTCATTGTCAAGCGCCTTTTCAAGCTGAGAAACAGTAATGGCAACATTTTTCATAAGACCGAAAACATCAGTAAACTGAAGTCTTACAAATTCTACATTTTTTTCTACGGCATCCCTGAGAATGTCTTCCTTAGTAAGCTTACTCATAATTATGAGCTCCTCTCTGATTTTGTTTGATAAAAGAAAAAGGCATTCCGAATTAGTTCGGAACGCCTTTGTTCTTAGTACATCATCATTATATATTTGTTTTCGCATAAAAGTCAACACATTTTTTCATTTTTGGTTGTCTTGTATTTTTTCAACACTCTGAAAAAATATGTATTTGTGCAAAACAGACATATTGTCAAAATTACCCTATATTCAAAAATTCTTCAGGCACTATTTCCTGCGCATATTTTGTGAAATATTCGGGTGTTGCGCCGCTTTGAGCGTGGGATGTGCCAAGCTCTTCCGTATAGTCTGACAGCTTATAAACAGAAAATGCGTATTTGCCGTTAGTAGATTTATACCAGCATACAACGGGAGTGAGTTTTGCCGATGTTATCGAAACCTCATCGCCTTTCTTCTCTATCTGAATTTGAGCCATACCGCCGCAAAGCTGCTTTAAACTTGTCTGATGTGAAATGAAGTTGCCGAGCGAATAGTATACAAGCATCTTTTTGCTCGTTGTTTCATTTGTAACCCACTCAACAGGCTGAAGCACATGGGGATGCGTTCCGATTACAATATCAACGCCGAGTTCTGAAAACAGGGAAACATATTCACGCTGATAATCCGAAACCTCCGTGCTGTTTTCCGTTCCCCAGTGAGGGAACACGATAACAACATCGGCATTTTCCCTTGCCGCCTTAACATCTGTTGTTATCTTATCCTTATCCATCATATTTACGCACCATTCACGCCCCTCTGGAATGGGGATACCGTTTGTGCCGTAAGTATAGTTAAGGATTGCAAATTTGATTCCGTTTTTCTCATAATAGAGAATAGAATTATATTCTTCCTGTGAGGTATTAGTACCCACATGAACAACCTCGGGATGCTCTGAGAAGAATTTACACTCCTGCTCAATTCCCGAATAACCTTTATCAAGAGAATGGTTTGTGGCGCAGGTAAAAATATCAAATCCTGCGTCAATAGCCGCCGTGCCGATTTCCCAAGGCGAATTGAAAGTGGGATAACCCGTATATTCAAATGTACTGCCGCCCAGAATGGTTTCCTGATTTATAACGGCAACATCTGCGCTTGAAATATCATTTTTGATATTAGCGTAAAAAGAGGTGTAATCAAGAGTGCCGTCCTCCTGTTCTCCTGCGGATATAAGCGTGTTGTGAATAAGATTATCACCAACCGCAACAAGAGAAACACGGGAAATCATATTCGTTGTTTCCTCAGCAGGCGCAGTAGTTGTTTCTGTCTGCGCCGTGGGCGTTTCACCGTCAAGATTTTTCGTTATATGGCCGCTCACCGCAAAGCCGCACACAACAAGCACCGCTAAAACAACGGGTACTATAACTCCTATAAGTTTCTTTTTATTTTCATTCATATAAACACAACTTTCATAATTAAGGTATTTTCATTTTATCATATAAAGAAACTATATTCAATGAAAAAAGTCCCGAAAAAAATCGGGACTTTTAAACATTAAATAAGTATTAGATTATAAATCGATTTTGCCTGTTTCCTTATCGTCAACAACATAGTAAACAGCATCGTCCTCAGCCTTAACATAAAGTCTTACTGATTTAGCCTTTGCGCCTGCCTTTTTCTCAACAGCGGCAACAACCTTTGCCATATCAACCTGCTTGCCGAAATACTCAAAATAAACTTTTGTTTCAGCCTTTGCCTTTGCTGCTTTCTTTGCGGGAGCTTTTTTCTCTGCGGCCTTAGCAGGCTTCTTTTCAGCAGCCTTTGCAGGCTCAGCTTTTTTAGCTTCCTTTGCTGTTTCCTTCTTAACAGTCTCTTTAACTGCCTTTTCCTCTTTTACGGGAGCAGCCTCTTTAACAGCTGTTTCCTTTACTTCCTTTGCGGCTGTTTTTGCAGCAGCCTGAGTTTTCTTTGTAGCCATAATGAAAATCCTTTCATATTAAAATCCAAAACAGTAAAGCAATTTGCTTTACAGAATTATATTATAATTATCGCACAATAAAGTCAATGTAATTTTGTCAATATCTACAAATTGTTAGCAACCTACAAATATCGTCACACCGAATTTATGCACTTTGCACATAGGATTTACATTTTATTCAGTATAAATGCCACTCCGTCATCTTCATTTGACGGGGCAATTATATCTGCGCATTTTTTCAACTTGTCAGCGGCATTGCCCATAACAACGGAAACGGCGGCAGATTTTAAAAATAAACTGTCATTATCATTATCGCCGAATGCGGCAGTAGCGTTTTTATCTATACCGAGCATTTCTCTGAGATAATCAAACGCCGTGCCCTTATCAGTGCCATTTTTCGTAACTTCGAGAAATCTTTGTTCAAGACAGCAAAGCTGAATTTCTCTGTCAGGCGACATTTGCTCAAAAAGTTCATCTCTTTTTGCTCTGTCGCTCAAAGTTATGAAAATTTCATCGGCGCATTTTTCCGTTTTCTCAAAAAACTCTTTGATACTTTCAACAGTTTTTCTTGAAGTTTTGATATAATCCGCAACGGGCGAATTCCCATACGCTTCAAGATGTTTTTTCATAAGCGCAGGCTCAATGTAGCCAACGCCCTCTGAAAACGCCTCAAAATCATATCCGCAATCAGTTGCATATTCTATAAGCTGTGCCGTTTTCTCCTTTGAAAGCGGCGATTCATACACGGTTTTATCGGCTTTTATATCAGTTATCCTTGCGCCGTTTGTAGAAATAACATATCGTATTTCGGGCATATCAAGTATAAACTGCGGTATTCCGCAAAGCGGTCTGCCTGTGACGGGTACAACTGTAATACCTCTTTCAAAAGCAGAGTTTACAGCCTTTTTCGTTTCTTCACTTATAGTTTTATCGTTTCTCAGCAGTGTGCCGTCAAGGTCAACGCCTACGAGCGATATTTTATTTTTGAGTTCCATTACAGCATCTCCGAGCATTAACCCGTTTCAGGCTGAAATCAGTCTGCAAGAATTTCGTCTGCAAGCGCTTCAAGAGCAGGAATATCGCTGTCCTTGAATGCTGATTTAATAGTAACTGTGTTTTCACAAACGGTGATATTTTTCATACCCTCAAGCATAGCCTTCATTGTGCGTGCTGCTGACGGAGCCCAAGAACCGTTTTCAACAATACCAACCTTGCGGTTCTGGTAAGCCTTGCTCTTGAGGTGTGAAAGAAGATTTTCCATCGGAGGGAATACACCGCCGTCATAGCTTGAAGCGGCGAAAACAACTTTGCCGTATTTGAATGCGTCCTCAACTGCCTCTGCAAAATCATCTCTTGTTATGTCTGCAAATGCAACCTTGGGGCAGCCTTTTTCAAGAAGAATTTCCTTGAGCTTCAATGCAGCATTCATAGTATTGCCGTAAACGGATGCGCAGGCGATGAACACGCCCTCAGCCTCCGGAGCATATGATGACCAAGTGTTGTAAAGATTAATATAATACTCAAGATTTTCGGAAAGAATAGGTCCGTGAAGCGGGCAGATTGTTTTGATTTCAAGTCCTGCCGCCTTTTTAAGAAGAGTCTGAACAGGTCCGCCGTATTTGCCCACGATGTTGAAATAATATCTTCTTGCCTCGCAAGCCCAGTCCTCATCGGTGTCAAGAGCGCCGAATTTACCGAAACCGTCTGCTGAGAACAGCACCTTTTCACTGCTTTCATATGTAACCATAACCTCAGGCCAGTGAACCATAGGAGCCATAATAAATGAAAGTGTATGCTCACCGAGAGAAAGAGTGTCGCCCTCTTTTACGGTAAGTTTTTCAACTGCGCCGTCAATCTCAAAGAACTGCGGAAGCATTGCAAAAGTCTTTGCATTGCCAACAAGTGTTGCCGAGGGGTATTTCTCGGTAAATCTCTTTATGTTTGCGGCATGGTCAGGTTCAAGATGTGAAATAACAAGATAATCGGGAGTTCTGCCCTCAAGTGCCTCTTCAAGATTTTTGAGCCACTCGTCAGTTTTTCTCTCGTCAATAGTATCCATAACGGCAATTTTATCATCAACAATAACATATGAATTGTAAGCAATACCGTTAGGGATTATATACTGACCCTCGAAAAGGTCAAGGTCCTTATCATCAGCGCCGATATACTTTATACTTTTAGAAATATCAAACATTTTCGTATCCTCCTGTAAAGCTAAAATTCTACACAGATATAATAATATATAATATTAAAAATCTCAACCGTTTTTGGGTGTTTTGAGTGTTTTATACAAAAATTGCCTTTACATTTGTTGACAACATAACACATTGGTAGTAAAATCAAAATAAATAAAATTTAAAAGAAAGAGGTCTTATCTATGGAAAAGAAAAATATAGATTGGTCAAACCTCGGCTTCGGATATATGCAGACAGACGCCAGATTTGTTTCCAACTACAAAGACGGCGCTTGGGATGAGGGAACCCTTACCGATGACGCCAACATCACAATGAACGAATGCGCTTGCGTTCTTCAGTATGCGCAGACTGTTTTTGAAGGTCTTAAAGCTTACACAACGGCTGACGGCAGAATCGTTTGCTTCCGTCCCGACCTCAATGCAGCTCGTCTTGCGGCTTCTGCAAAAAGACTTCAGATGCCCGTTTATCCCGAGGATAAATTCATCGAGGCAGTTGAAAAGGTTGTAAAAGCTAATGCTGCATGGGTACCCCCCTACGGCTCAGGCGCAACTCTTTATCTTCGTCCTTATATGTTCGGCTCAAACTCCGTTATCGGTGTAAAACCTGCCGAGGAATATCAGTTCAGAGTATTCTGCACACCTGTTGGCCCTTATTTCAAGGGCGGCGCAAAGCCGATTACAATCCGTGTTTGCGATTATGACCGTGCCGCTCCTCACGGAACAGGCCATATCAAAGCAGGTCTTAACTACGCAATGAGCCTTTACGCAATCGTTGACGCTCACAATAACGGCTTTGACGAAAATATGTATCTTGATGCGGCTACAAGAACATATGTTGAAGAAACAGGCGGCGCAAACTTTCTTTTCGTAACTAAGGACGGCACCGTTGTAACTCCTAAATCAGGCTCAATTCTTCCGTCTATCACAAGACGCTCTCTTTGCTATGTTGCAGAGCACATTCTCGGCATGAAAGTTGAGCACAGACCCGTTAGATTTGACGAGGTTAAGGATTTCGCAGAGTGCGGACTTTGCGGCACAGCGGCAGTTATCAGCCCCGTTGGCAAGATTGTTGACCACGGCAACGAAATCTGCTTCCCCAGCGGTATGGACGAAATGGGCCCCGTTACCAAGAAGCTTTATGACGCTCTTACAGGTATTCAGATGGGCACAATGGAAGCTCCCGAGGGTTGGGTTCACGAAATCAAGCTCGACTGATTTTAAAAACATCATATATAAAAAATGCTCCGATACAAAATGTATCGGAGTTATTTTTTTTGCAATAAACTTATATTTTATTTTCTAAAAACTTTATTTTCATAAGTACGCTTTTGAGTATTTTATTTCTATTTATGCACTTTCTTAGGTTTGACATAAAATATTTTTTAGTATTTGATTTTTTCAGCGCCAAAACAGCATTTCCCTCTTTGCAGCAGACTTCAAATCTTTTGCTTTCTTCTGTTGCCTCACAAGGTCTATTGAGCTGATTATTTTCTTTCAACGCAGTATCAATATCGCGTTCAAAATAATCAGTTTCATCTTTTATAGAATCAAAAAGGCTCAATCCCTTTTGGCTGTTTATTAAAACGCTGTTAAGTCCATAAAGCGAAGTGTCAAAATCTCCTGACATATTGCCCTTTACATCTCCCAGCGTAATATCGCCGCTCCTGTTTGGCTGAGCATAACTGCAGGTGTGGCAGTTTTTTCTCAAGCTGAATCCGTCTAAGAAATTATATACATAAAGCGACTCTCTGTCTTTTTCAGAATTAATTGTTTTGCCGTTCTCATCTAAATAAGTAAGCACATAATCTTTATTGCTTCTAAATTTGCAGTATACCGCTTTTTCATAATTTTCCTTTAGAATATATTTTGAATACTGAAGAAAAACTTCCTGTGAAGGTACTCCGTGGCAAATCAAATCAATCGTGAACAGGTTATCTTCACAATTATTCAGACTCGCAACCTTTTTAAGTCCTGAAATCTGGCAAGGAGTTCCCACAAACAAAACAGTTTTATTTTCCTTTAAGTCCTTCACAATATTTTTAAAACTATCAAGCGGATGGCTGTATACATATTTTGAGCCTTTAAATCTTTCTAAGTTTTCACTGCTGTCGCAACGAACAACCTTTGCGCGTAAATCTTTATCAATTACCGTTGAATACACAACGCCGCCGTTTTCTATAATCTTTTCACTTACAGCTGCAGCAATTCCGCCTGAAGTTGAATTTTTCAGTTTATCAAGATTTTTTCTTCTGGCAACAATTGCTTTAACCGGTCGATTCAGTTCACAAGGATTATTAACAGGACAAATATTAACACACTTGTTGCAGCCAATACATTTTGAACTGTCAATAACCGCCCGTTCACAAAGATCATCTGCTGTTTTAATTTCAATGCACATTACCGGGCACACACTTACACAAGCAGAGCAACCCGTGCATTTATCGCTTTCGCATATATATTCAGGTTTGTGCTGTAATATATTATCCTTTAAAAACTCCTTGGAATGCTTTATAAAATCTGCAATCTTATTTCTGCATAAAGAATAATCAATTTTTGTATTTATAATTTTTTCTACATCTGATTCACTTTCCGCAATTCTGTCGTTTAAGCCCAATGTCTTAAGAATAAAATCTATTCTGCTGTTTTGATTAAAAGGATTTGTTTTTTTATGCTTATAAACAACACAAAAATCCTTTTCAAAAATAAGACTAAAAATAACAGCGTGGAAAGAATCAGTCACTACAAATTCAGAATTTTTTACAAGGTAAATAAATTCAGCAGGGCCGTATGTTATGCTTTCTTTTTCACAATCATCAAGCCCTTTTGATGTAGCCGGCAAAACAACATTTGAAATTGACAATTTGTTTTTCAACCTGTTTTCTGCATAATATCCGAGTTCGTTAGTGCCAAGAAAATATGTAACGAAATAATTTTTACGGTTAATGTCAGTGCTGAAAAAAGACTCCCATTCCGACGCCGTATATAATAAGCAAGGGTCACAGACGGTTGTTATATCATTTCTTTTTATTGTCTTTTTCAGTTGTGTCAGGCAAGTATCTTCTCTTAGTCCGACTGCTTTAAAATCTTTTAGCCATTCTTTTATATAGCTTTGAGAATATTTAGGAATATAATCTATACCAAAACTTGTTGCATAGGCGATTTTTTTCACATTCTGTCCAAAAGCCAAAAAATAATTCTTGTCTAAAAGCTGAGGATTCCATATTTGGTCGCTTCCGCATATTATAACATCAAAATCTTTGCATTTTTCAAAATCTGCCTGACTGCATATTGGGTCGGTAAATTTAATTTCACTTAGTATATTGCTGAAATTAATCTGTTTCTTTTCATAATAATCTGCAAATTCACTTTTTAGACGAGTTGCATAATTATATTTATTTTCATTTAATCGGTGCTCAATCTTTTCAAATGTTTTATATGCAAAATGTTCTGCTTTTTTCTGATAATTGCAGACTACATCACCGCTAAGGCACTTATAATCTATCAGTTCAACATCTGCTTTGAAAGTATCTTTGAGATATTTTTGCAAAGCAAAGGCTTGAAGCACTGAACCGTAATTCAAATTTCCATACCAAGTTATTATTCCTATTTTCATATCTTATTCCCACTTATTTATAAACTGACAGATGCGCAACAAGCCTGCCTTTTTTTGTTTTTCCCGAAACGCCGTTAAAAACAAATCTGCCCATACCTCTGACAGAGATTATATCCCCCTCTTTCGGTATGAATGAAAAGTTTTCACACAGAACGCTGTTAACAAAGACCTTTCTGTTTGTAAAATACTCTTTAACCGCATTTCGTGACATCCTGTAAACCGCCGCAACAAGCACATCAAGCCTTTCAGACGCCACAATTTCCTGCATTTCAACGGCGGTTGACTGAATACTCTCAGGTACTTCGCCTATAATCTCACATTTAACGGTTGTATGGCGGATTTTAGAAATATTATCAACTATAAATTCTGCAATTGAATCAAGGCAGAAAAGATAACCGATATTTTCTTTTATAAGAATGTCGCCGAGGACCTCTCTTTTAATACCGAGACCCATAAGCGAGCCTAAAAAATCACGGTGAGAGAGTTTATCGGCAAATTTCTGAGCAACGGGCTCTATTTTGACAACGGAAATCGGAAACTGCGCATCTTCACAATCATATCCGAATGCGGCGATACAGCGTTCCGCCCCGTCATACCCGCCGCAAAGCTTAAACGGCGTATCAAGTTTTAAATTCAAAAGCATTGCTTCCTCGCCCGCATTGAGAAATTCTGAAAAAGTGGTGTAATACTTTTCATCAGCCCTGCGGGCAAGTTCTAAAAATCTTTTCTCTATAAGTTCCATATCTGCATTATATCATTAAACACGCCGCTTAGCAACACGGCAATAAGTGCAAAAAAATAGCGGCAGGACAAGCCTGCCGCTACTGAATTATAACAATTATTTATTTGCCTGCGCTTTGATTGCCTCTGTAAGAAGAGGAACAATTTTATTGAGGTCGCCTACGATACCGTAATCTGCAACATCAAAAATAGGAGCGCTCTCGTCCTTGTTGATTGCGATAATAACATCGGACTCTTCCATACCTGCGGTGTGCTGAATAGCGCCGCTGATACCGATAGCAAAATAAACATTGGGACGAACTGTTTTACCTGTCTGACCAACCTGGAGGTCTTTGGGAAGCCAGCCGTTATCAACAACTGCTCTTGAGCAGGAAACTGTTCCGCCGAGTGCTTCTGCAAGGTCTTCAAGAAGTTTGAAGTTTTCTTTGCTGCCTACGCCGCGTCCGCCTGAAACAAGAATTTTTGCTTCCTGAATGTCAACAGCAGTTGAAACCTCTTTAACGATGTCAAGAATTTCAACATAGCAGTTGTTTTCTTCAAGCTCAGGATTGAACTCGATAATCTCTGCCTTTGCGTCTGCGATAGGCTCAATCTTCTGCATAACGCCGGGACGAACTGTTGCCATCTGAGGGCGGTTGTCGGGGCAAGCGATAGTTGCGATTGTGTTACCGCCGAATGCAGGACGAGTCATAAGAAGCTGATTGTGCTTCTGCTCTCTGTTCGGAAGCGGGTTGAGCGGGAAGTCGCCGATTTCAAGAACGGTGCAGTCCGCTGTAAGACCAGTGCCAACTCTTGCTGAAACTCTGGGGCCAAGGTCACGACCGATTGCAGTTGCGCCTACAAGCATAATTTCGGGCTTGTATTCGTTGATAACTGCTGCAAGTGCCTGAGTGTAAGGCTCTGTTCTGTATGTTTCAAGAACAGGGTTATCAACAACGATAACTCTGTCTGCGCCGTACTGAGCAAGAGAATCTGCAAGAGATTTTACATTGCTGCCGAGAAGTACAGCTGTAACCTGTGTATCAAGGTCTGCGGCAAGGTCTTTTGCCTTTCCGAGAAGCTCGTAAGCTATCGGGCTGATTTCATTGTCAACCTGCTGCGCGTAAATATATACACCCTTGTACTGTTCAATATTTTCTGTAACCATTACTCAGCCCTCCTTAAATAATGTGCTTTTCCAAAAGCTTGGAAACAATATAGTCTGCTGACTCCTTAGGTGTATCAAGAGCAACTTTTTCGCCTGCGCCCTTTCTTACCTTATCGGAAGCCTTTGCGATTTTTGTGGGTGAGCCGTTAAGACCAAGGTTTGAATCGTCAACATCCTTGAGGTCTGCTCTGCCCCAAACTGTGATTTCCTTTTTGTAAGCGTCAAAAATACCGCCGGGAGTCATATATCTGGGGTCATTGAGCTCTGAAAGAGCTGTGATGAGAACAGGCATTTTAGCCTTAAGCATATGGTATCTGTCATCAAACTGACGCTTAACAACAACGCTGTCGCCCTCAACCTTGATTTCCTGAGCATAGGAAATTACGGGGAGACCGAGATGCTCTGCAATCTGCGGACCAACCTGTGCTGTATCACCGTCGATAGCCTGACGGCCTGTGATGATAATATCATAATCAATATTGCGAAGCGCACCTGCGATAGTTGTTGAGGTAGCCCATGTGTCAGCACCGCCGAGTACTCTGTCTGTAACAAGAATACCGTTGTCTGCGCCCATAGCCATAGCCTCACGCAAAACTTCTTCAGCCTTGGGAAGACCCATTGTAAGAGCTGTTACCTCTGCGCCTGTCTCTTCCTTAATGCGAAGAGCCGCTTCAAGTCCCGCCTTATCGTCGGGGTTCATAATTGTGAGCATTGCCGCTCTGTTCAAAGTTCCGTCAGGGTTAAACTGAACGCCGCCCTTTGTATCGGGAACCTGCTTAATACAAACTACAATCTTCATTTTTAACCCTCCTTACTTCAACAGATTTCCGCTGATTACCATACGCTGAACTTCTGAAGTACCCTCGTAGATTTCGGTAATCTTTGCGTCACGCATCATACGCTCAACTTCGTATTCACGGATATATCCGTAACCGCCGAAGAGCTGAACTGCCTTAGTTGTAACATCCATTGCAACCTCTGCGGCAAAAAGCTTTGCCTGAGCAGCTTCAACGGAATATGATTTCTGAGTTGCCTTTGCCATAGCTGCTTTGTAAACAAGCATCTTAGCAGCCTCAACCTCAGTTGCCATGTTAGCAAGCTGGAACTGTGTGTTCTGGAAAGCACCGATTGCTCTGCCGAACTGCTTTCTTTCCTTAACATATTCAACAGTTCTGTCAAGAGCGCCCTCTGCGATACCGAGAGCCTGAGCAGCGATACCGATTCTACCGCCGTCAAGAGTATGCATAGCAATACCGAAGCCCTTGCCTCTTGCGCCGAGAAGATTGTCCTTGGGGATTCTGCAATCCTGGAAAATAAGCTCGTAAGTTGATGAACCGCGGATACCCATTTTCTTTTCCTTTGTACCGAAAAGGAAGCCGGGAGCGGTCTTGGGAACGATGAATGCAGAGAAGAGCTTCTTCTTTCTGCCTCTCTTGTCCTCAACAACATCTGTTACTGCGATAACGATATAAATATCTGCCTCTTTACCGTTTGTGATAAAGCACTTTGAGCCATTGAGAACCCACTCGTCGCCCTCAAGAACAGCTTTTGTCTGAGCGCCCTGAGCGTCTGTACCTGCGCCGGGCTCTGTAAGAGCAAATGCGCCGAGCATTTCACCTGAAGCGAGAGGCTTTAAGAATTTCTCTTTCTGTTCTTCTGTTCCGTAAGTAAGAATCGGGTCACAGCAAAGTGAAGTGTGCGCAGAAACGATAACGCTTGTTGTTGCGCAAGCCTTTGCAAGCTCCTCAACACACATTACATATGTGAGAGGGTCACAGCCCTGACCGCCGTACTCCTTTGGAATCGGTATTCCGAGAAAACCGAGCTTCTGCATTTTAGCAACTGTTTCCTTGGGGAACTGCTCTGTTTCATCGGTTTCAATGGCAAGCGGCTTAACTTCGTTTTCAGTGAAGTCTGCAAAAAGCTTTCTTGCCATCTCATGTTCTTTACTAAATGTAAAATCCATTTGATTATCCTCCGTTAAAATACTGCTTTACAGCGATATAGGCTTCCGCCTTTCAGCGAAAGCCTGTATTAAATAATTACTTGCGGTAGTCGTAGAAGCCGATACCTGTTTTGCGGCCGAGCTTGCCTGCACGAACCATCTTCTTAAGAAGAGTTGCGGGGCGGTATTTCGGGTCGCCTGTTTCAGCATAAATAACTTCCATAATTGCAAGAACAATATCAAGACCAACATAGTCGCCAAGCTCGAGGGGACCCATCGGGTGGTTTGCACCGAGCTTCATAGCTGTGTCGATATCCTCTACGCTTGCAATGCCCATTTCATATACTGTGATACCCTCGTTGATAAGAGGAATAAGGATTCTGTTTACAACGAAACCGGGAGCCTCGTTAACCTCAACGGGTGTCTTGCCGATTTCAGCAGCGATTGCCTTGATTTTCTCAACCATATCAGCCGGTGTGTTTGCGCCTGCGATAACCTCAACAAGCTTCATAACGGGAGCGGGGTTGAAGAAGTGCATACCGATAAGCGGTCTGTCAAGTCCTGCGCCGATTTCTGTAATTGAAAGAGAAGATGTGTTTGTAGCGAACATACAATCGGGCTTAACAATATCCTGAAGCTCTTTGAATGTCTGCTTTTTAACATCCATAACCTCGAGAGCAGCCTCAACGATGAGGTCGCAGTCTGTGCAGATTTCTTTTGTGCCTGTGGTGATTTTAGCAAGGATAGCGTCAGCAGCTGCCTGCTCCATCTTGCCCTTAGCAACTCTCTTTTCAAAGCCCTTTGCAATCTTGTTTTTACCGTTTGCGGCAAACTCATCGTTGATGTCGCAAAGAACTACTTCATATCCGTCAACCTGTGCAAAAGCCTGAGCAATACCTGAGCCCATTGTGCCTGCGCCGATAATTCCAACTTTCATTATGATATCCTCCTGTTGTGATTATTTATTCTGGAACGGCTCTTTAACCTTATCCTTGTTTCTGTCAAGGAAGAATGCCATACCGTATTTCTGATCCTCTGTTTCAAAGCAGTCGCCGAAAAGCTTCTCTTCAATAACAAGAGCATTGTCAATATCTGTCTGAAGACCATCGTTGATAGCCTTTTTGCAGTTGCGAACTGCGATAGGAGCGTTAGCTGCGATTATGCCTGCCATCTTCTTTGCTGCGGGCATAAGCTCCTCAAGCGGATAAACAGCGTTTACAAGACCGATTCTCAATGCCTCGGGAGCTTTGATGTTTCTTGCTGTGAAAATAAGCTGTTTTGCCATTCCGATTCCTACTGTGCGTGCAAGACGCTGTGTGCCGCCGAATCCCGGAGTAATTCCGAGGCCAACCTCAGGCTGACCGAAAACTGCGTTTTCAGAGCAAATTCTGATATCGCAAGCCATTGAGATTTCGCAGCCGCCGCCGAGAGCAAAGCCGTTTACGGCAGCGATTACGGGAATGGGAAGAGTTTCAATTTTTCTGAAAACATCGTTGCCCTTTTTGCCGAATGCCTCACCCTCTGCTTTTGTAAGAGTGCTCATTTCGCCGATGTCAGCGCCTGCTACGAATGACTTTTCACCTGCGCCTGTGATGATAAGAGCACGAACAGTGTCAAGGTCGATAGCGTCAAGTGTTTCATTGATTTCATCAAGAACAGCGCTGTTAAGAGCATTAAGAGCCTTGGGGCGGTTTATTGTGAGAACGGCAACCGCGCCCTCTGCTTCGTAATTAATAAATTCCATTATATTTTCCTCTGCAATTATTAATGTTTAATATAATCAGTCTCTTTCAACAACTGTTGAGCAGCCCATACCGCCGCCGATGCAAAGCGTTGCAAGACCTTTCTTAGCGTCTCTTCTCTGCATTTCGTGAAGAAGAGTAACAAGGATACGGCATCCTGATGCACCTACGGGGTGACCGAGTGCGATTGCGCCGCCGTTAACATTGAGCTTTGAAAGATCAAATTCAAGGTCTCTGCCTACTGCGATTGACTGAGCAGCGAAAGCTTCGTTAGCCTCGATAAGATCCATATCAGCAACGCTCATGTTGAGTTTATCCATAAGTTTTCTTGTTGAAGCAACAGGGCCTACACCCATGATTGAGGGATCTACACCGCCGAGTGCGCCGCCAACCCATGTAGCCATAGGCTTAACGCCGAGCTCTTTAGCCTTCTCCTCGCTCATTACTACGATAGCAGCTGCGCCGTCGTTGATACCTGAGGAGTTACCTGCTGTAACGATACCGTCTTTCTTGAATGCGGGACGAAGTTTTGCAAGGCTTTCAGCTGTAACGCCTGCTCTCGGGCCTTCGTCTGTATCAAAAATGATTGTCTCTTTCTTCTTTTTAACTTCAACAGGAACGATTTCGTCCTTGAACTTGCCCTCTGCTCTTGCCTTTTCGCATTTCTGCTGGCTGTTTGCAGCAAACTCATCAAGCTCTTCACGAGTGATACCATATTTCTCACAAACATTTTCTGCTGTGATACCCATATGGTAATCGTTGAATGCATCCCAAAGAGCATCGTTAATCATAGTGTCGATTGCCTGAGCGTGACCCATACGATAGCCGTAACGAGCCTGCTTGAGAGCATAGGGAGCCATGCTCATATTTTCCATACCGCCTGCAACAACGATGTCAGCATCGCCGCACTGAATCATCTGAGCTGCAAGGTTTACGCAGTTAAGACCTGAGCCGCAAACAACATTGATTGTAACAGCGGGAGTTTCAATAGGAAGACCAGCCTTGATTGAAGCCTGACGGGCAACATTCTGACCGAGACCTGCCTGGATAACGCAACCCATGTAAACATGGTCTACTTCATTTGCGGGTACGCCTGCTCTTTCAAGAGCGTTTTTGATTACGATAGAGCCGAGGTCTACCGCAGGTGTTGTGCTAAGCGTTCCGCCCATTGTGCCGATAGCTGTGCGGCATGCGCCTGCAAGAACTACTTTTTTAGACATAATTATTACCTCACTTTATTTGCTACGCCCCTCAATTCCAAAGGGACTGATTTTAGCTTTGTTAATATAATAATATAGTAAAAAATGATTGTCAATATTTTAACAAATTTTCGGCAAAGGTTATAAAAAGTCGCCGTATAAAACCGTTTTTATGTGCATTTTTAAGTTGGTATTTTTTTCAAAAAACTGCATAACCAAGCCGTTTTTCAAGGTTTGTTATATGTTTGTCACACTTTTTAACAGCATTGACAAAAATATGAAAAACCATTATTTTTTTCTGTCTTTTCACATAATAAGCAAATAGTTTTAAAATATTAAAGAACAAAAAGGGCGACCGAAAACGCTTTCGGTCGCCGCAATATAAATAGCTGTATTAAATTACGCTTTTGTTATATTCTTTGTTTTAAGAAGATATTCATCACTTGCAGGGAAGTGGTTCTTATAAACAACATCAAGTGATGCGCTCTTGTCTTTAAGAACAGAAACATTTGCGTGTGATACATCAATATGAACATTCATTGTGTAATCAGCTTCAACGATTTCTCCTGATGCAACATCAATCTTAATAGAACCTGAACCGCCGTTGTAATCAACAACGAAGTTATCATTGATTGAACCAGATGAGAATGAAAGCATGCTGATTGACTCAACTGTTGAAGTAATATCGCCAAGTGTGTTGAAGAATTTACCCTGTGAGTCTGCACCCTTTGAAGAAAGGAGAACGCCCTTAGGCTGGATTGTGATAGTTATAGTGCCGTCGCCATTGTCAACAACATTACAAGCCTCAACATCATCAACTGTAAGCATTGATGTTGTGAAATCATATGTATCGTTCTTGTCGAGATTGGGGTCTCTGTTGTCTGAAGGCGGAAGACCGATAACATTGCCGGAGAAGAGCTGACCAACGATTGTGGGTACAAGACCGTCAATCATAGAGTTTGACTGACCCTCAACGAGAACATTCTCAACCGTAAGGTATTCCTCGCCAACCAATTTATAATATGTTTTGGTTTCGCCGTTTTCATTATAGCTTGCGGTAAGTGTTTTTGTGTGATTGTAGCATTCAACATAATAATTTACTACATCTTCCATTGTGGCAAACTCTTTGCCGCCGTATGTGCCTGCAACAAATTCATCTATTGTGATAACATTTTCTTCTGCACCGCCGTCAGCTGATTCAACGATCTTTGACTCTGTGCGATAAAGATTAACAACAAGAATGAGCGCAACAAATACGCAAACAAGAATTACAGCTAATATTCTGTTTAAAATGTCGAGTTTTGATTTAACTTTCATACCAAAATTCCCCCTTGTCATATAATAATAACCCTGTCTCTTATACACATCTGACGCTGC
>ERZ1027013.170-NODE-170-length-27622-cov-6.230203_pt1 | contig 27622 bp, 22 predicted proteins | sample MGYA00519446_ERZ1027013 | MGnify/ENA primary metagenome ERZ1027013 (study PRJEB26926, sample SAMN06164699) | human gut metagenome | biome: ENVO:00009003; feature: ENVO:2100002; material: ENVO:00002003 | host: Homo sapiens | place: USA | collected 2012 ... | reverse complement strand
TTGCACGACCTTGTCATCTATCGACACAAGCGTGCGGCGGCAAAGGATATTGCTGAAACAGAATACATCTGCTTCCCTGGCTGCGGAATTTGTTCAGAGAATTTGTGAACAGAAACCGTAGAAACGTGCTATAATAGAGCCGTTTGAAGGGAGGCGGTAATATGGAGCCTTCTGCGCAGGTCGGACGGGGAGAGCGGAGGCGGAAAGGATCCCTTACGATTTTTGCCGGTTATTTCTCCGGCACGGGAAAGACCTACCGGATGCTGGAGGCTGCCAGCCGCGCCGTGCGGGCTGGAGAGGATGTTGCCGTCGGCCTGCTCTCCTGCAGTCAATGGCCGCAGACGCAGATCTTGGCGGATGGCTTTGAGACGCTGCCGCTCAAAGCGTTTTCGGAGGCGGGGAAGACCGTTTATGAGCTTGACGTGGATGCCTGTCTGAAGCGCGGCCCAAGGCTTCTCTTGATCGACGAGCTCTCTCATGAAAACGCGGGCGGCTCCCGCCACAGAAAACGCTGCCAGGATATTGAAGAACTGCTGCAGGCAGGGATTGATATCTATACGACGCTGGATGTACAGCACATTGAGAGTATTCAGGACACCGTTTCCGAAATTTTGGGCGCTCCGGCCGAGGAGCGGATTCCGGACAGGGTGTTCGATCAGGCCGCGCGCGTGGAATTCGTGGACTGTGAACCGGAAGACCTGCGGGAACGCCTGATCCGGCAGAACCGGACGGATCTGCTGTCTGAATATTCACAGCCCAAATTGAGCGCGCTTCGGGAGCTTGCCCTTCGCCGCTGCGCGGACCGGACGGCTCTGGATACACAAAAAAGCCGGGGCGGAGAGAGGTACCGGACCCGGGAGCATGTCCTGGTCTGCCTTTCCGCAGCACCTTCCAATGAACGTGTCATCCGAACGGCTGCCCGGATGGCCGACGCGTTCCGCTGCGGCTTTACGGCGCTGTTTGTTGAGACAAAAAATTTTCAGTCCATACCGCAGCCGGATCGGAACCGTCTGAGGGCCAATCTGCGTTTGGCTCAACAACTGGGTGCATCCGTCGAGACGGTATATGGCGATGACGTGGCCTACCAGATCGCCGAATTTTCCAGGCTGTCCGGCGTGACCAAGATTGTGCTGGGCCGTGGAGAGACTTCCAACCGCATCCTGTTTTGGAAGCCCTCGCTGACGGAACGGCTGGTTGAGCTCACACCGGAACTGGACATCCACATCATTCCTGACACTGGAACAGCAAGGCGGTTTGCCTCCCATTACAAAAAAGAGCTGTATGCACCCGCGGTCCCCCTCCTGGATTTGCTGAAAAGCACTCTGCTCCTGGTGCTGTCTACGCTGGTGGGCCTTATCTTCTATTATCTGGGCTTGAGCGAGGCCAATATCATCACAGTCTATATCCTGGGGGTGATGCTGACCTCTATCTTCACAAAGAGCGCGGTTTGCAGCTTTCTGAACTCGGTTGTGGGCGTCTTGGCGTTTAACTTCTTTTTTACGGAGCCAAGATTTTCACTGCATATCTACGCCAGCGACTATATGGTCACATTTTTGGTCATGTTTCTGGCATCCCTTCTTACAGGCTCTCTGGCCGCCAAGCTGAAATCTCTGGCGAAGCACTCAGCCCAGCTGGCATGGCGGACCAAGCTTTTGTTTGAAACGAATCAGGAATTGCAGAAGGCCGGAACCCAGGACGAGATCCTTTCTGTCACCGCCCGGCAGCTGCTGAAGATTTTTCAGCGCGATATTGTCACCTATCGGTCAGATCAGGGACAGCTGGACGCGCCGAAGATCTTTCCGGTTGATGATGCGTTTTCCGAAAGCAAATACTCCGCCGCATCGGAGCATCAGGCGGCCCAGTGGGTTCTGACCAACAACAAGCGGGCGGGCGCCGGGACGGAGACGTTTTCGGATGCGTGCTGCACATATCTGGCCGTCCGGACCGCAGAACAGGTATATGGGGTCATAGGCGTCGCGGCCTCTGGCGAGGAGATGGATTCCTTTGAAGGCGGACTGCTCCTCTCGATCCTGGGGGAGTGCGCCCTCGCTATGGAAAACCAGAAAAACCTGGAGGAGAAAGAGGCGGCTGCGGTCCTGGCCAAGAACGAGCAGCTGCGGGCCAATCTGCTCCGCTCGATTTCCCACGACCTGCGCACACCGCTCACCTCCATCTCCGGAAATGCCAGCAACCTTCTCTCCAACGGAGATATGTTTGACGCAAAGACCAAGCATCAGATGTATGTGGATATTTATGACGACGCCATGTGGCTCATCAATCTGGTAGAGAATCTATTATCCGTCAGCCGCCTGGAGGGAGGGCAGATGAATCTGCACCTGTCCACAGAGCTGATAGGTGAAGTGGTGGCTGAGGCGCTGCGGCACATCAACCGCAGAAGCGCGGAGCACCATCTGCATATCCAGAGCGGCGACGAGTACCTGCTGGCGCAGATGGACGCGCATTTGATCGTGCAGGTCATCATCAATATCGTGGACAATGCGATCAAGTACACGCCGCCTGGCTCTGACATTGAGATTAGCTGGGAGCGGCAGGGGCGGTTCGCCGCACTGTCGGTTGCTGACAACGGCCCGGGCATTCCTGACTCGGCAAAACCCCGCGTTTTTGACATGTTCTACAGCGCCTCGAACCGGATTGCCGACAGCCGTCGCAGCATGGGGCTGGGGCTGGCGCTGTGCAAGTCTATCATCACGGCCCATGGCGGGGAGATCACGGTGGCTGACCACGCGCCCCATGGGACAGTTTTTACGTTTACCATACCAATTGAGGAGGTTGAATTGCATGAATAAACCCTTGATTTTGGTCGTGGAGGACGATGCGCCTGTCCGCAGTCTGATCACAACGACTCTGCGGGCGCACGATTACCGTTTTCTCTCTGCGGCCAACGGGGAATCCGCTATTCTGGAAGCCAGTTCGCACAATCCGGACATCATGCTGTTGGATTTGGGACTGCCGGATCTGGATGGCGTAGAGGTGATTCACCGTGTCCGCACCTGGTCGAATCTGCCGATCATTGTGATTAGCGCCCGCAGCGAGGACACGGATAAGATTGAGGCGCTGGATGCCGGGGCAGATGACTATCTGACCAAGCCGTTCTCCGTGGAGGAACTGTTGGCCCGTCTGCGGGTAACCCAGCGCAGGCTGGCTACCCTGCAGGCCGGAGTGGTGAACGAAGGCGCTGTATTCACCAACGGCAGGCTGAAGGTGGATTATGCTGCGGGGTGCGCGTTTCTGGGCGAAGAGGAACTGCATCTGACGCCCAGTGAGTACAAGCTGCTATGCCTGCTGTGCAAGAATGTGGGCAAAGTGTTGACGCACACCTTCATCGCCCAGCAGATCTGGGGCAGGAGTTGGGAAAACGATGTGGCATCTCTCCGGGTCTATATGGCCACCCTGCGCAAGAAGTTGGAACGGGATCCGGATTCTCCGCAATATATTCAGACGCACATTGGAGTAGGGTACCGGATGCTAAAGGTGGAGTAACAGCGGATGCATTCCAATTTCAGTGAAAAGATCGTTTTATTCTTCATGTGATGTGTGATGCATTTTGCGGCACTTGAAATACTGGATTCCATGGGCATAAATGAGTCGAGATTGAAAAAAATTGCCTGGACGACTGTTTCACACCTATTTGTAAATAACCCGGAGCTGTTGCGGTGCAACGGTTCCGGGTACTTCTCCTCAATGTGCCGAAATTTGTGCAACTCCACGGAACCCCTTGTGCTCCAATGAGTTTCTCTTTGACGGACTGAGAACTCCAACTTTGCAGACCATTGCCTCGAATGCAGCTGGGCGCACCAAGGACCGCCGAAAATTAAAAATTTTCGGCGGTCCTTGTCTGCGGCTATGAAAAACGGCCCACTGACAAATTGGAGCTGCGGGGGATGTCCCATCCGACAGTGTGACAAAGGCGAAAGAGACAGCCCCGGCGTTCATGAGGCAGAGGCGTCCCGGCAGCGGTCTTTACCGCAGGTACAGGGCATTCCGGCTGATGAGAAACGTAAGAGCGGTTGTTTCTGCTGCCTGTCTGGCCTATCCGGCGTGATGGGGAAATTGGGGTTCCAAGTTTTTAAGAGCCGACAAATCAACTGGGAGGCGTATGCGCAGAAACTGGAGGCTCTGTGAGAAGGAGGAAGCCTGTCCCGAAAGGGGCAGGCTTCCTTTGCTGTGAGATGGATACTATTGAGAGCGGTTAAAGAGGATAAAAATAAAGTTTATACGGGGCCCCATGGTACAACCAAGTAAAAAGGCGGCCAAAACACGATGAAGGGACTGTATGAACTGTTGTCATACTGCCGGCCCTATCAAAGGACCGCATACTTGCGTGGAGTGATTGGCACGGTATTCCCGCGGTGTCATACCAGAGAGAACATTGAGCTGCTTATGGAAGTAAATTGCGCTGTCCAACCCGCAGCTTGAAAAGAACCACACATGTGTCTATTCAGAAGGAAAAACCATTCAACGTTATGATGCCAATATGGAATAAATTTGCCCAGCCACAAATTGTTGAATATAACCTTGATTAGCTGCGCAGGGAAAAGCCGCAGTACCGCGCGGAGCGGTTTTTTCGCAATAGGCACCCAGCGATATTGTGTGTTCGATGATTATCGATCGTCTTCCTGCAGAAAAACAAGGAGAGCAGTCTGGGGGTTATCTGTTCTTAAAAATGCTTCCTGCCGTATCTGCAGTCAAGAGCGCATCTGCAATTTCTGCTTTCGGTGCGTTTTTGGGTACCGACTGAACAATCGTGCAGAAGGGAATCAGCTTGCCGTGGAGAATTCTGTGCAGCTCAGGAATAAGGGCATAGCATTTCCGGATGCTGTGAGTCACCGCTAGAATGCCGCGCTCAAAACCGACGCCGGATGGATGGGTGCTGACCTCAATGATGTTGTCCGTGGCAGATGTGCAGATCTTGCGTTCTCCTGCGAATGTTGCCGCATAGCCGTTCTCCGGCAGAGGGTGGCCAACCATATATCCGCGATGGCCGGAGGCCCCCCGACGCGGCTGTTGCTTCTCGAGTGCAGGCAAGCCCCGGTTTCAAACCATGTCACCATTGCGTCACCCATTCCTGCGACCTAAAATCTTGCGGGAGGAGGGCAGATCATGCAGGGATCTACCATAACAATATCAGGGCTTGCATCTAAAAACAGATAGGCGTCAAACACACCCCGGTCATCATACATCGCGCTGAGAGAAGAGCGGGGAGTCTGCTGAGCATACCTGAAATCTGGCATCTTCGGAAAGCCAGAGCAGGCAGAAAAACGGAAAGTCTTTCTGCCTGTTCTGAATACTGGAGTTACTTCTTGTAGTAGGTGGGTCGGCCCTTCTCGTCGTGGTCCTTGTCGAAGGTGGGATAGGCGCCGCCGTTGAAGCCGTTGTAGCCCAGGGGATTGCGGAAGCCCAGGGGGTTCTTGCCCACAGGATGGGTCTCCAGCAGCTCCTTGATCAGCTCGCTGTAGCCCTCCACGACGGCCTCCACCAGCTTGTCGCCCTTCTCCTTGGTGGCCTTGGTGGGATTGCCGATGACGCCGTAATCCAGGTCGTCCTTCTCCAGCAGCGCGAAGGTGCCCTCAGCGCCGTAGAACTGCCAGCGGTGAGAGGCCTCGCCGGGAGCCATCTTCCACTTGGGGTCCACCAGGGGCGTGCCGCCGCCGTCGATGGCCAGGTCCATGTGGACCAAGTTGCCGTACAGGGACAGCGCCATGGAGGTCTCCGCCTCGTCGGCGTGCCACATATAATCGGACAGAACGGCTTTGTTGTCGCCCAGGAAGTCATACCAGGTAGAGGCGACCGTGAAGTAGCCTTCCATGCCCAGCTTGTGAACAGCCGGAATGAAGGAGCTGTCCTGGCCATGGGCAACCAGCAGGATGAACTTGTTATAGCCTACATTGGAGGCACCGGCGATGATGTCGTGAATCAGCGCCATGTTGGTCTCATAGTTCAGCGCGATGGTAGCAGGCATACCCATGTGCATGTAGGGATGACCGCCGTACATGGGGCAGGGGAGCACGGTGGCGCCGGACTTCTCCGCCACCTTCTTGGCCAGGCAGATGGCGTTGAAGCTGTCCAGGCCGTTGGGGCAGTGCGGGCCGTGCTGCTCAATGGCGCCCAGGGGCAGGATCGCTACGTCGTTGACTTCCTTGGCATAGGCGATGTTCACGGGAGCGGTGTTCTGATCAAAGAACACGGAATCTCTTTTGTACAGCTTGAATTCAGTCTGCTTCTTCAGTTCTGCCATGATAATCGTTTCCTTTCTTAAAAAAAATATAGATGGTTTTTTAAATCAGCTGAAACTCAGCAGGATTTACAGTTACGGCTGGAACAAAATCTTGATACGCATTTCCTTCTTTGCCCGAATCATCTCGATCACGTTCTGGAAGTCTTCCAGACGCTTGATATGGGTAATGAGCGGTTTTACCTTCAGCTTCCCCTCTACCATGTAGCGCAGCACCGGCGTAAAGGAGTTGGGGCTGGCCAGAGAGCCGATGAGCGCCGCATCTTTTACGATCAGCGTGTTCATGGCAACATCCACATTAGCTCCATTGTACCAGCTGACAGCTACGATCCGTCCGGTGGGCTTCAGGGCCTGCACCGCCATATTCAGTGCGACGTTGCTGCCCGATGTCTCGATCACGATCTCAGGACCGCCCTCAGTCAGTTCCCTTGCCCGCTGTATCACATCCTCATTGTGATAGTTGATGGTCTCATGGATGCCGCACTCCCGGGCGATAGCCAGCTTCTCATCCCAGCTGCACGCAGTGGCGGAAGAGGTCGGAAAGCAGGTTGCCGGAACGCTGGGGTTGAGGCCCAGATGGTCGGCGGCACCGGCCTGCTTGCGGACACCGTTGGGGCCGTCCGAAAGGGTGATGGCCGGGATGCCCTTGCCCGGCAGCGCCCGGGTGGTGAACACCGTGCCGCCGCTCAGCAGGGCGCATTTCTGTTCCAGAGACAAGCTCTTGATGATATCTGTGTGTTTCATGGGTCTCTCCTGACAATCAAAAAAAGGGGGCGGGCGTTTGCCCGCCGCCCCTTCTGTTCCTATGTGTTGATCAGACGGTTTTTACGTCCTCTTTCTTTTTACGGAAGCGGAGGATCGTCAGAACGACCAGAACTGCGATCAGACCGCCGCAGACACCATCCACTGCGTAGATGACCTTCTGGTAAGGCTCGACCTTTGCCAGATAACGGCTGCCCGGCATACCGCCGTTCATTGCCTTGGAGTTTGCAATGGTGTACAGGATGTTATGGATTGCTTCACGACCGTAGTGGTAATCTGCAACGTCATCCTTGTTAAAGGTGTACCGTGCGCCGGTGGGCAGGTTCGTCAGCTTGCCGTCTGCACCGGCCTGGATCATCTGGCCAGCGTCCATAAAGACACCGGTGTTTGCGTTGTCGGTGATGATAAAGCCGTGGAAGCCCCACTCGTTGCGCAGCAGGCCGGTGATCATGTTGTAGTTGCCGCCGGCCCAGGTATAGCCAACGCGGTTGAAGGAGGTCATGATGCCGGTGACGGACGGGATCTCGGTGGTGGCATTGCTGTAAGTGCCGTCGCCGTTGTCCTTTGCATAGTTCATCTCGACCTTATCAGACTTGACGCACATCTCAAAGGGCTTGAGGTAGATCTCGCGGGCCGCCTGCTCGTTCAGGAAGGTCGCAATGCTGTACTGGCCTTCACGGTCGCCGCGGTGGTCCTCCTGATCGTTGATGGCGTAATGCTTGACAAAGACATACATACCGCGGGAGGCGACACCCTCACACTCGAGGGAAGCAATGTGACCGCCGATGAACGGATCCTCGGAGTAATACTCGCTGTTGCGGCCGGAGAATGCCGTGCGGTGCATATTGACAGCAGGTGCATACCAGCCATCAACGCCCAGATAGTAGGACTCGTCGCCAATGTTCTCGCCGTAGTGAGTGGCCAGATCATCGTTGTAGGTCTGTGCCAGAACGATCACGCCGCAGTGCGTGATGTTGCCCTTGAAGTAGAGGTTGCCGCTTGCATCAAAGCCGTAGTTGACCAGGCCGGTGGCAGTGTCGCGGTCGGTCGTGGAGGGCTTATCCACCGACTTGATGGCAGCCGTGCCATAGCCGGACTGCGTGATCAGGGTCTGATAATCGCTGGGGGTCAGCTGGTCGAGCAGTGCGTCCCACTTTTCATCATCGTAATCCAGACCGCGCATATCGATCAGACCCAGACCGTTGTCCTTGCCGTAAACGATCTCATCGGTCAGGGTGGAGAAGTCGGTGGGGTTCAGGGAATCAAAAGAATCCAGCTTTGCAAGGTCCTCCTTGCTGATCGTCTTGCGGTAGGTATAGGATGCAGCCTTGCCGCTGGCATCGGTACCATTGATGGGGTTGCCCCAGGTGCTGATCTGGTCGCTGACCTCGCCGTCAACGGTCGGCCAGGTGCCAGTCCAGTCACTGCGGGAGAGATACTGCAGCCCGCCGTTTGCATGGTCGAGCTGATTGGTGATCTCCACACCGGTCGTGGTGTCAAGCTTGTAGGTTGTGGTATCCACGGTGCCGTTTGCCGGGGTGTAGATTTCAACAAAAGCAGTGTCGCCATCCGCGGTCATACCGTCTGCCACGCTCTTTCCCTTGGCAGAGAGGATGTTGTTGACCGCTTCGTGTGCGTTTTTAGCCGCAGTGATATAGTAATCACCTGCGTCCAGAATGTAGGTCTTGGCATTGACGTAGTCGTAGGACTTCAGCTGTTCCTGGTCGAAGGTGACCGTCACGGTCTCGCTTGCACCGGGAGCCAGCTCCGAGGTCTTGGCGTAACCGACCAGTTCAACGGCAGCCTTTTCCACCTTGTTGGCCTTGTCATAATCGGTGTAAGGGCTCTGTGCGTAGACTTCCACAACGTCCTTGCCTGCAACAGAACCGGTGTTGGTGACCTTGACCGTCACGGTGCAGGTATCGCCATCCCAGCTGGTGTTGTAATCCGACCAGTCAAAGGTGGTGTAGGACAGGCCGTAGCCGAAGGGGTACATCACAGCATCGTCGTAGTTGTAATCGCCCGCATTGCCCTGACCGAGGACTTTATCCTCGTAACGGGTCTCGTAGTAGCGGTAGCCAACATAGATGCCCTCTTTGTAGCTGACGTAGTTGTACTTGGTGAGGTTGCCATTCTCATCGTAGTAGGCAAAGTCGCCGAAGTTCTGCGCCGCCGGGCTGTTCATGGCATCCACTTCATAGGTATCCACGGTGCGGCCGGAAGGATTGACCTTGCCGGAGAAGATCTCAGCCAGAGAGCACAGGCCGTAGTCGCCCATGGCAGGAGCCGAGATGACCGTGTGGATGCTGGGATAATCCTCCACCCAGCTCAGATCGACCGCTGCACTGGAGTTGAGCAGCAGCACCACATCGTCAAAGTTGTCGTTCAGATACTGCAGGATCTCCAGTTCCGTAGAATCCGGCTCCAGATAAGTCTTGGTCTTGTCCTCTTCCACATCGGTGTGGTTGTACATGGAGCGGGGCATATCACGGCCTTCGCCCGCCACACGGCTGAACACAAAAACAGGAACCGTATTCTTCATGGAATCGGTCAGACCCGGCTCTGCTTTCATAACAGACAAGGGGCATTCGTTGATGGAAAAGTCCTCGTCATCACCGTAGGAAACGGAACCAACGCCCAGACCGTAATCCTTGCCGTTGCCTTCGGAATAGAATTTCCAGAGGTCCTCGTTGACACCGAACCCGGCATCTTCAAAGGCCGTTTTCATATCGACTTTGTTGCCGCCGATGTAGCTGACTGCCGAATGGCTGACAAAACTGAAGGTGGTATCCGTGCTGTACGGCATCTTTCCTGCATCGTTTTTCAGTAAAACAATGCCTTCGGCGGCGATCTTCTTATTCAGAGCGATCTCATCCTCAATCAGCGCAGCCTCTGTGTCAAAACCGGGCTTGCTGTATTCCATATTGATGCCTTCGGTCTTTGCCTTGCTGTTGTCGATGCCGCCGCTCTTCAGGCCCAAAATGCTCTGCACGCTGCTGGCATTAGGCGGGATCAGCACATTGGCCGCAACCATACCGCCCGCCAATGCGACACACAACACACCCGAAACGGCAGTTTTGATGATCTTGCCCATCATCTTACTGTCCTTCTTTTTCTGTGCCATAACTATTAACTCCTTCTCTTTTGGGTACACGACCCGGTTCATGGCTGTTCTCCGGAGTGCGTCCACTCCTTTGCTTGATGTCATTTTATCATATATACTGCAAAACGAACCGTTCTTCGCACAATCTGTCGTTTTGGATGCATGATTTGCAAAAGTTACAATAAAGTTTCAAATTTTATTGTGCTAATACACAAATATCACCGCATTGCATTTGTGCACCCTGCCAGACAACAAAAAACGGCAGGGGATGCCTGCCGTAAAGATTTATTCGTTTTGGGGCAGCGGAAATAAGATCCGCAGGGTGCACCAGTTGTTTTCCCAGTGCATCGTCATGCTGCCGCCGTGCTGCTGCGCAGTGGTGCGGACGCTTTTCAGGTCTGACCCCTGCTTTGGCAAGCCGTCCGCATCCAGCGCGGGGGCGGCCTCTGTATAATGCTCGAACCGCAGCATGGCAAAGCCACCCTGACTGTACACCGCCACCTTAATGAGCCGCTTTTCGGGGTCCGGCTCGGCGCGGACGGCGGCAATGGCGTTGTCCAGCGCCACGCCCACAATGGTGCACAGCTCCCGGATGGTGAGAAAGCCCAGCATCCTGCCGTCCGCTACGCTGGTGATGGTGATGTTCTCCTGCTGGCATTCCATGGTCTTGGCGGTGAGCAGGGTATCCAGCACCGGGTTGCCGGTCTTGTTCTCGGCCTCGTACTGGCGGATGTTCTGCTCCATGGCGGCAATGGCGGCGTTCTGCTTGGTCTGGTCCTGCTCCTCCCGGATGCGGGCAAGCTGGATCTTCAGCTCATGGTACCGCCGGTTGATGAGGTTGATGCCCTCCTTGCTGCGCTTGTACTGCTCGTACTGGCGGTGCAGCACCTCGTCCATGGCGGCAAGCTCGCCGTGCAAAGCGTTCTCCCGCAGCTGCTCGTGCTGCACGGTCAGGATCAGCACACCGGAAAAATCCACCAGTGTGCGGATGGAAAAGATGCTCATGTTGATATCGCTGCCGGGCAGAAAGCCCAGATTGCTTACCGCAAAGGCAGTCAGCGCCAGCATGACCGCCGTCAGGGCGGCGCTGCCGCCGATCTGTAAGTGCCCGGCGGGCCGGGGACGGCGGTGCTGCAAATAGCACATGATGCCGAACAGCGCCCCATACACCAGCGCCAGCAGCAGCAAAGACAGCGGCTCCCACGGGCCGCGGGCGGGCCAGAGGGCGCAGTGCAGCTGCCACTCCACGCTGGCGGCAAGCTCTGCCAGAATAAACGCCCGGGCGCAGTGATACCCGGCTTCCAGCAGGGTGATGCTCCACACACCCCATAAATATAAGTAAGAAAACCCGATGGCCGTTACCATGCAGGGGATCCAGAGCCCGCCGGGCACATTGCCCGTCAGCCCCAGAAAGGCCGACAGCCCCGCCGCCCACAGCAGGGTGACACCCACGGTAACTGCCTTGGAAAAGCGGGGCATCAGTGCCGGGGTGACCAGCAATACCGCCAGACACTCGGCAAGGGCGGTGTACAGCCGGGGGATATCCGGCAGCGCGGTCATGAGCCTTCACCTCCGATGTAATCGGTCAGTGCAGCAAGAAAGGCCTTGCGCTTGGGGCGGCTGACCTGCAGCTCGCAGGGGCCCACCTGTACGGTGCTCTGCCGCAGCTCCCGCACCTGTGCCAGATTGACAAGATAGCCGCTGTTGCAGCGGGCAAAGGGGCAGTCTGCCAGCTTTTCCTCAAAGGCCTTGAGGGCGCCGGGGGCAGAAAAATCGCCCTCATCGGTATAAAAGTGCACCCGGTGCCCCTCGCTTTCCAAGTAATAGATGCTTGCGGTGTCCAGCCGGCGCAGTCCGCCCTCCACCGGCACAGTCAGGTAGTGCTTTGCCCGCTTTTCCAGCCGGGCAACCGCCTTGAGCAGCTGCTGCGAAAAGGCAAAGTAGGGCACCGGCTTCAGCACATAGTCCAGCGCTCCCACCGAGTAGCCCCGGATGGCGTACTGCGCCATATTGGTGATGAAGATCAGGATGACGTCTGCATCCATCTGTCGGATGCGCTCTGCCGTGGTCATGCCGTCCAGATGCTTCATCTCCACATCCAGAAAAATAATGTCGTAGACCGCGCGGTAATCCTCCAGAATATCCACCCCGTCCGCAAAGACCGTCACTTCAAACTCTGTCCCGTACTGCCGGGTATACCGCCGGACATACTCCTGCAATACCCCCTGTACCTCCGCGTCGTCCTCTACGATCGCCACCCGGATCATGACCGCACCTCCCTTACCACACCTTTGTGGAACTGTTACGGCTCTATTATAGCGCAATCCCGTCCGGTTTGCCAAGGGGCACTCCGCAACAAAGGGCAGGGCAGCCCACAGCTGACCACCGTGGACGTCAACCCCTACCAGCTGGGCATGGAGGCTGCCAGCCAGACCATCAACCACATCGAGAACCCGAACCTTCTGGCCACAAAGATCATCGTGCCGCACAAGCTCATCCCCCGGGAGAGCTGCTGCCCGCCGGAGGAGCAGCGCTAGGAAGTGCTTTTTCAGCAAGACAGTGTCCGCTTCCGGGAGCTGCCGCGCAGCGCTTGCTATCCTGCCCCCAGAGTAGACAGCGTAAAAAACGCTGCATCCTCCGGGGGTATTTTTATGCCCAAAAAGGCACAAAAGAATGCCCGCCCACCTGTGGAAAACCACGGTGGGCGGGCATTTTATGGTTTATCGTTTGCGCGCTGCAAAAGCGTTCAGAGGGCGGTGGGCTGGGGTACCAGCCGGAAGAGCATTACGGGCAGCTCGCTGTTTGCAAAATCCAGCGTAAGGATGATCGTTCCGCGCTCTGTTTCAAAAGGCATCTCCGTCTGTGTGCCGTCCGGGGCAATGCGCACAAGCGTTTTGCCTTCCAGCAATCCGGCGGGCAGCGCGAGCCTTACCCGACCGGTGGGCTGCGTCAGGCTGCCTGCGGTTTCAAAGGCCACACTCAGGTATTCCCCGTTCGTCCGTGCGGTCACATCCTCCGCAGAAAGACTGCCGCTGTTAGCCCACGCCGTTGCCGCTTCGATCATTTCCAGCTGCGCGGCGTTTTCTGCCTGCCCGCACACGGGGCAGAAGGTCAGCGTTTCGCCTTCCGCAGTGCGGAAAGTAAACTTCCGGCAATCCGTGCTGCCAGTGTGCGCGCAGCCCTGCCGCAGACAACTGGCGCTCTGAGAGCCGGTTCCGTTCGGGGACCATGCACCGAACTGGTGCCCCAGCTGATCGGTCGGGTCTGCGGTGTAGCTGTCTTTGCAGCGGCTGCAGGTAAAAACAGTATAGCCGTCTGCTTCACAGGTGGGGGCTACGGTAACAGCCTGATAATCATGGTTCAGCGCGGGCAGTTCTGTATAGGTGGTATGGTCGCAGCGGGAACAGGTTTCGTAAGCATTCCAGCCGATTTCCGTACAGGTAGGGGCTTTTGCTGCGTATTGCTTCAAATCATGATTCAGCGCGGGCAGCTCTTTGCGGGTGGTATAGTTGCAGCCGAAGCGGGAGCAGGCTTCGTAAGCATCCCAGCCGATTTCCGTACAGGTAGGGGCTTTTGCTGCGTGCTGCTCCAAATCATGGTTCAGTGCGGGCAGCTCCTGATAGGTGGTGGTATAGTTACAACGGGAGCAGGCTTCGTAAGCGTTCCAGCCGATTTCCGTACAGCTGGGGGCTTTTGCATCGTGATGCACCAAATCGTGATTATTTGGGTCTTTTTCGCCGTATTCCGCGCCGCATTTTTCGCAGGTTTTGCCTTTGGTGCAGGTGGGCGTTTCGGTACCGCCGGTATGTACCTTTAAATACGAAACATTGCCATCGTTGTGGCAGTTCTGGCATTCAGTTACATAAACCCTATGACTGTTCGAATCATATTTTCTGTATCCGAGGATCTCACGTGTCTCCGTACTCCCACAGTTTTTGCAGCGCACCGTGGTTGTTTCTGCCGCCGCTTTTAACACGATCCCCGGTATCAGGCACACCATTGCCAGCACCGTCAAACACCGGATCAGCCATTTTTTCATGTTACTCCCTCCTTGTCATCAAACCTTGTTATCCTTTCAGATCAAACTGCACGGACAGCGATGCAAGCACGGCATCTACCACCTTCCGCGCCTGGGCAAGCATATCGATCTCCGCCACAAAAGCGATGACCTGCTCGCGCTCCTGCGCGGGGACCTGCAGCGCACTCAGACTCATACTCAGATAGCGCCGTATTTTGCGCTCCAGTGTAAAGTAGGGGTCGCACCGCCGTGCCATGTAGCCGCGCATCATGCCAGCCGTGCCCAGCTCCATCTCGTAGAAATCGCACTCGGCGCACCCGGGCAGGTACGCGCTGAACGCCGCCTGCAGCTCGGCCGTGGTGCTGCGGTGGATGATCTCCGCCGTGGCGGGGAAGGTGTACGCTTCCACATAGATATCCCGCAGATTCTCGCTCAGCTCGGTCACCGCCAGCTGCAAAGCCGTCTCCACCGCGTAGAGGTACACCGGCGAGGGGGCGTTTGCCGCCAGCGGCCTTACCGCGCCGAACTGCCTGCTGAACATCATGCCGATCAGCTCGGTCAGCACACCGTCCTTGGTGCGGAAAATATTCTGGAACGACCCGGCGGAAACATCTGCTTCCTTTAAAATTTCTGCCACCTTGGTGTTCGTGTAGCCTTTTTCCAGAAAAAGCCGGACACAGGCGGTCAGGATCCGCCGTTTTGCTTCTTTGCTGTCGTATCTGCGCGCCATTGGAAATCATCCTTTTCTATAATTGGTCTCTGACCCAATTATATATTGATTTGAAAATTGTGTCAAGTAAACTTTTAAGGCCGTATTTTGGGCAGTTTGACGAGGGAGAGCTTTCTGCGGGTGCGCATCCGGGCAAAACAAAGCGCAATGGACATTGCTGTTATCCGCTGCCGCAGCCAGACAGTTCGCGGCAGCAAAAAAGAGGCCACCGATCGGGGTGACCTCTTTTCAGCGTATTTTCAGCGTAAATCCCGCAGCAGGCGAACCCACCATCTCCATGACGGCTCTTTTGGAGTTGCTCTTTGCGTAAGATTGCAAGATAAATCTTATTTCTGACAGAAAGAGCCGGACCCGTGCAACGAGTCCGGCCCTTTCTGTGCTTTGGTTGGATCTTAAGCAAAGTTATGGTAAATGAAGAAGTTGGCTTTGGGAGTTTACAGCAGGCTCAGTGCTTCCTCGTCTGCCACAAGGATGCAGTCCGGATGCAGCTGCAGGATGCTGCCGGGGCAGGCAGGGGTCACAGGGCCGGTCACGGCGTCCTTGACGGCCTGTGCCTTGGCTTTACCGTTGGCTACCACCAGCACCTTGCGTGCCTGCATGATGGTCTTGATGCCCATGGTGTATGCCTGTTTGGGGACAAGGGCCTCGTTGCCGTCAAAGAAGCGCTTGTTGGCTTCGATGGTGGTGGGAGCAAGGTCGATGCAGTGGGTCTCCAGCTCAAAGGCTTCGCCCGGCTCATTGAAGCCGATATGACCATTGGGGCCGATGCCCAGCAGCTGCAGGTCGATGCCGCCCAGCTTGTGGATGATACCGTTGTAACGGGCACACTCAGCGGCGGTGTCCAGATTGGTGCCGTCCGGCAGGTTGGTCTTGGCCGGGTCGATATTCACCTTGCTGAACAGGTTCTCATTCATGAAATACCAGTAGCTCTGGGGATGCTCCTTGGGCAGGCCGCGGTACTCGTCCAGATTGACAGTAGTGACCTCGGAGAAATCCAAATCGCCTTTGTTGTACCAGTCCACCAGTTGGGCATAAGTGCCCACCGGGGTGCCGCCGGTGGCAAGACCCAGTACACAGTCCGGCTTCATGATGACCTGTGCGGAGATGATGTTGGCCGCTTTGCGGGACATATCCTGATAATCTTTTGCGCGGATGATCTTCATAATAACGCTCCTTTTATAGTACCGTTACGCCTGCGTTCCGGCAGGCCTGTAAAAATTCTACGGGCAGCTTTCCGTCCGAGATCACAATATCAATATCGGACAGCTCGCAGATGTGGAATGTACTTTTCAGTCCGATCTTGGAGGAATCCAGCAGCACGGCTTTCTGCTCACAGTCACAGCGGCGGAGCACGGTCTGCTTGAGCCGTGCTTCATCCTCCACGCCGCAGGTAAAACCGGTTTCCGGGCTGTAACTGGTCACGCCCAGCAGCAGCAGATCAAAGTTGATGCCCTCCATCGTCTGGATGCTCTGTGCACCGCAGACGCTCAGGCTGAACCGGTTCAGTCTGCCGCCCGGCAGGGATACATTGGGCTTTTCCAGCTTTGCCAGCTCCATGGCGCAGCTCAGGCCGCTGGTGTAGATGAGCATGGGCTGATCCGGGATGCACCGGGCCACTGCTGTGGCGGTGCTGCCGGAATCCAGAAACAGGGTGGTGTTGGGGCGCAGCAGAGCAGCGGCTTTTTCGGCAATGATCTGCTTTGCTTCGGCATTGCGGGCGGCACGGCGGCTCAGCAGGTCGTCTGTGCCTACCACCTGCTCCACCGACTTGACACCGCCATGCACCCGCACCACACGGCGGGCTTCATCCAGTGCTTTCAGGTCGGTGCGCAGGGTCATTTCCGAAACGGAAGGGAAAGCTTCCTTGAGCTGGGCAAAGCTAATGCTGCCTTTGCGGTTCACCAGCTCCACGATTTGATTGCGGCGTTGTTCCATGGGGGATTCCTCCTGTCTGCGTTTGTCCTGTCCCATGGCACGTTCTGCTTAGTCCTCCGGGTTGAAGTTTGCCAGCAGATATTCCTCTGCTTCCGGGCACCACAGGCCGTTGTGGGCATCCACGATGTCAGCCAGTGCGGTATAGCGGGGGTCGTTGTCCTGTTCGCCCTTGGCACGCAGATCGGTCAGGGCGATGAGGGGCATGGTCAGGTGGGTGTAGATCAGCTTTTTGCCGCCGGGGATCTTGGGCAGGTTGAGGGTGGTCTCAGCAGCGGCGTTCAGACCGCCGATGTGGGTGACCATCACAGCCGGATCGATGCGCTTAGCGGCGGTCAGTTCCAGCGACTCGATCATGTCGGCGGTATTACCGCCGGTGGTGCCCATGACATGGGTAGAATTGTAGTGCACATCGTAGAAGTTCATCTTGGCGCTGAACTGCTTGTCGGTGGGGCCTGCAAAGAAGTTCAGGCAGCCGTCACGACCCAGTACAGCACTGGACAGCTCCACCACCGGCGCGATGGGGGCGTAGCAGAGCACATCATCAAAGCCGGTACCGCCGGTCAGCTTCCGCAGCTCGGCAGCGGGGTCTGCCATGTTGGCGGTATTGACGAAGTACAGGTCGATGCCGTCCTTCTCCTTGACCTCCTTCGGGGGGAAGAGGGACTCCGCACGGGCCAGACGATCCTCGTTGATATCGGTGACCACCACCATGCCGGGGCGCACATCACGGTGCAGTGCGTAGGTCAGAGCACCCAGGCCCATGGGGCCTGCACCGGCCAGAATCGCCAGCTTGCCACCCTTCTTGATGCCCATATCGTGATGGTACACACCCATCTTGGTGTGGTAGGCGGCGTTGAAAGCACCGATGGAGCAGCTCATAGGCTCGGCCAGAGAAGCCTCGTAGTAAGCACGGCCCTTGTACTCCAGCAGGCAGCCCAGTTCCATGACCTCGGCAGGGATGATGCAGTAGGTGGCGTCGCCGCCGAAGAACTCGTAGGAGTAGCCGGGGCTCCACATGGTGCCCTTGTAGTTCAGGGCGGGCTGCAGGGTGAACTTCATGCCGGGCTTGAACTTGTCCTGATGCGCCTTGCCCACCTTGACGATATCACCGGCGAACTCGTGACCCATGATGGCGGGGTGCTCGGCTACATCCGGATGCACACGCTTGTGAGCAGTGCCTCCATCAGCCGGGGCGTTTCGATCAGCTGCCCGCTGACATTCTGCATGACCTCCACCGGGACGCCGTTCCCGTCGTCCGGAGCCAGCAGCACCAGTGCCCCCAGCACGATGCGCCCCGGCTCATAGACCGGCGGCTGTGCCTGCAGATAGCCCAAGCGGCAGTCCTTTACCGCACTTGTCCTGCAATGGAGCAGCAGGGCATACAGGGATTTGATGTAGGTATCGCCCAGCGTTTCACGGCGGCGAAGCTGCTGCTCCACCAGCCGGGCGTCCGCTTCCTGCGGGCAGAACAGCTGCGCCGCTGCATGGATGAGGGCAGCGCGGCTGCCGGGAGCCTTGACGGGCTGGATGGTCAGATATTCCAGCAGCCCGGTCATGGACCGGGTCAGGCGCGCATAATACTGCAGCTTGGAGCCTGCGTGCGGTGCATCCTGCACAGGCTGCACCGCCGGTTCCGGTTCTGCGCGGTTCTGGCTGTACCGCGTGATAGCGTCCTTCAGCACGGCACGATCCGGTTCCAGCAGGGAAGGGCTGATGCACACCGCCGGGTAATCCAGTTCCAGCGGCACGGTGGAGATAATGAAGTCGATTTTTCTCCGACGCAGGTCGGCGGCGTTCAGCTCCCGCACCGAGCAGCACCCCTCCACCTGCAAAGAGGGAAACTCGTTTCCCAGCCGGGAAGCCAGAAAGCGGCTGGAACCCATGCCCAGCGGACAGGCCACTACCACCCGCAGCCGCAGCCGGAACATGGCATTCTGTTCCAGCACTGCACCAAAGTGCATGGCAAGGTAGGCCGCTTCGTCGTCCGAGATGGCGGGCAGGACGAATTGCTGCTGCACCGCATCACAGGCGGCGCGGGTGGCTTTCCACAGGCCGGGGTAGTCGGTGCGGATGGTGTCCAGCTGGGGGTTTTCGGTACGAATGTTCTGCTCCACCCGCAGCAGCATGGGGCGCAGGTGGCAGTACAGGTCATCCCGCAGGGAGGTGTAACCGGAAAGGTCTGTGTGCAGCGCCTTTTCCATTTCCCGGATAAGGGCGGCTTCCAGATTCCGCAACTCCATCTCCTGTGCGCTACCCCAAGGGTCCTCTGCGCCCAGATAGGCGGAGAGATACAGTTCCAGATACTGCGCTTCCTCAGGCGGCAGGGTCAGCCCGAAAGCGCGGTTCAGCGCCGCCACCAGCCGGGCAGCATGATTGCCCGCCGGGCGCAGCCCTCTGGGGGGCGCTGCCCTTGTCGCCGCCCTGCCGCAGCTGCTGAATGGTCAGGGTGCAATGGATCGCCAGCGCCAGAAAACCTGCATCCGGCAGATGGAGCTGTTCTTCCTGTTCAAACTGCTGCAAAACCGCCCAGACCTTTTCGGCCGTTTTTGTATCCAGCAGGGTCGAGAAGATCTCGTTTTCCGGCATCCGTCCGCAGAGCACCTCTGCCAGTTCCTTTTCCGGCATACTGCTGCGCAGCAGGGCAGACACCACCCTCCGGTAGGAAGAAGCATCCCCCTGCAGCCAGACCCCCACGCCGGGGCGGCGGAACATCTCCACCCGGTAGGGGTGTAGCTTGGTCTCAAGTTCATCCAAGTCTGCAGACAGCGTGCTTTCCGAAACGCCAAGCGCCCGTGCCAGTACCGCTGTTTTGCAGGGCTCCTGCTCGCTGAGCAGCCTTGTCAAAAGCTGCTGCCGCCGCTCTGCGCGGGAAAGTTTTTTCCTGTCGCCGCTGTTCAGCTGGGTGCGCAGTGCGTCTCGCCGCTCCGGCGCTTCATCCAGCAGCAGACCCTTGCCGGGATTTCGCACAAAATGCGCCCCGGCAGCCTGCATCCACTGCTCCACAGCGGGCAGCTCCCGCAGCACGGTGCGGCGGCTGACCCCGATGCTTTCAGCCAGCGCCGCCGTGGTGGGCTGCATCTGCGGCTCGGACTACACCATGCTGATGGGCGCCATGGTCATGGGCCCTCTGGCCGGCTGGGTCATCAAGCAATTCGATAAGAAGGTGGAAGGCCATATCCCCGCCGGTTTCGAGATGCTGATCAACAACTTCTCCATCGGCATTCTGGGTATGTTGCTGGCCATCCTCGGCTACTACGTCATCGGCCCGTTCATGACTGCCATCCTCACCGTGCTGACCGCCGGTGTGGACTTCCTTGTGGCGCACAGCCTGCTGCCGCTGGTGTCCATCTTTATTGAGCCTGCCAAGGTATTGTTCCTGAACAACGCCATCAACCACGGCATCTTCAGCCCCATCGGTGCAAGTCAGGCTGCTGAGACCGGTCGTTCCATCATGTATATGCTGGAAGCCAACCCCGGTCCCGGTCTTGGTGTCCTGCTGGCCTACTGCTTCTTCTGCAAGGACGACACCACCCGCCAGTCCGCTCCCGGTGCTGTGATCATCCACCTGCTGGGCGGCATCCACGAGATCTACTTCCCCTACATCCTGATGAACCCCGTGATCATCATCGCCCCCATCGTGGGCAACTTCTGCGCCATCCTGTTCTACTCTATGACCGGTGCAGGTCTGTCCGGTCCTGCTTCTCCCGGTTCCATCATCGCCTACATGGCAATGGCTCCCCGGGATTCCATTCTCACCGTTCTGCTGGGCGTTGTCATCGCCGGTGCAGTCTCCTTTATCCTGTCCTCGGTCATTCTGAAAGCGACCTCCGGTCACACCAAGAGCCTGACCGATGCCCAGAATGAAATGAAGGAGATGAAGGCACAGGCTAAGGGCGAGATTCCTGAGCCTACTGCCGTAAATGTCGGTCAGATCCGCAAGATCGTCTTTGCCTGCGATGCCGGTATGGGTTCCAGCGCCATGGGTGCTACCAAGTTCCACAACCGCATTAAGGCGGAGCGCCCCGACTTGACCGTGACCAACTCCAGCGTGGATACCATCCCCGCCGACGCGGACGTGGTGGTCTGCCAGCGCGTTCTGGCTGACCGTGCCGCCAAGTGCGCCCCGCAGGCACAGCTTGTTACATTGGATAACTTCCTTGCAGATCCGCATCTGGACGCATTGTACAATGCACTGACCTCCACTACCCCGGCACTGGATGCCAAGGCCGAAGCTGCCGCCAATGAGGAGATCGTATCCGACCTGCGCAATGCAGCCGTAGCCCCTCTGGCGGCTGCCGTGACCGAGGCTTCCAAAGCCAACGGTTCCGTGATGAAGATCCAGGCGGAGGACATCCAGCTGGGTCTGCCCTCCGTCACCAAGGAGGAGGCCATCCGTGCCGCCGGTGCGCTGCTGGCAAAGCGCGGCTATGTGGATGACAGTTACGCCGATGCCATGGTGGAGCGCGAAAAGCTGGTGAGCACCTACATGGGCATGGGCGTAGCCATTCCCCACGGCACCAGCCAGAAGAAGGGCACCGTTAAAAAGTCCGGCGTTGTCCTGCTGCAATATCCGCAGGGCGTGGACTTCGGCGATGAAAAAGCCTACCTCGTGTTCGGCATTGCCGGTGTCGGCAACGACCATCTCGACCTGCTGGGCAATGTCTGCGAGATTTTGGAAGACGAGGATGCGCTGGAACAGCTCAAGACCACTTCCGATATGAACTATGTGCTGGAGCACTTACAATAACGATTCCAAAAAGGAGAGATTTTTTATGAAGAGCATCGATATCACCATTCAGGACAAAGAAGGTCTGCACGCCCGTCCCGCCGGTATCCTGAGCAAAGCTGCCAAAGGCTTTGAGAGCAAAGTCACTATGACTAAGAACGGCAAAGTCGCCGACATGAAGAAGATCTTTGCCGTAATGGGTCTGGCCGTGAAGTGCGGCGAGACCGTGACCATCGCCGCCGATGGCCCGGACGAGGATGCCGCCATCGAAGAATTGACCAAGCTGTGCAAGGACGCATGACTTCTCCCTCCGTCTATGACCGTTCTGCATAAATACTGCTGACGCAAAACCGCTCCGGGCAGAACGCTCGGAGCGGTTTTACTGTCAGTATGCGTTTTTCATCACCGTGTTTTCCAGAAAGCTGAAAAACACATCGTATTCATTTGGGGTCAGCATTTTGGGAGAACGCATGATCACAAGATCATGCCCGTGGTTCCCCACATGATAGGGTGGATGAGTGTGAGAATAGGGATTTTCCAAAACCCTCTTGACGAATTTCACATACAGTGGTATTTTTCCTGTAAATCCCACCGTCTTTGTGGATTGGTTTGAAACCACCCACAAAATGTGGTCGTGTTCATTTTGAACACAGGCACAGAAAGTGGTTGGTTATCACCGTGAGACCCACCACTTCCGTGAGGAAAAGTCCACGAAAGAACTTACCTTCCCGCAACACACCCGATTCATTTTGCCGCTTACTTCACCCGACAAAATCCATCGCTGCGCTGCGTGGGCGGTATTTTTCTTTTATGGTCACTTGTCGGGGCGGAGGCCCCTCCATCTTGCTAACGCAAGACCGTTCGGTCGCTCAAAAGCCCCACTGGGGCTTTCATTGCTGCGCAACCGCGGCATTTTGCTTTCCAAAGAACACAAAAAATCCGAACCCTTCTCCTATCGAGAAAAGGTTCGGATTTTCATTATTTGGTGCGATGGAAGGGACTCGAACCCCCGGCCTACTGATTCGTAGCGCACGCCGGGCGATTCCCTCAATTTTTGGAAGTTACGTTTTACCGTTATTTCTCGGCGATAAATCGCAGGTTTTGAACTTCGAGTTTCTGCACCCTTTGTCCGATTTTGCAACGATTTGCACCCTTTGCACGTTTTGAAACCGTGCAAAAACCGTGCAGAAACCGTGCACTTACTCCCAGACAAACTAAAATCCACTTCATCCGACAACGACTTGACGGCATTGGTTTGGGTGGCCATTCTCTTATTTTTAGTACTTGCTGCATCACAAGCCGATTGGAAAGTATCTGACCTCATTCTCAGTATAACCCGTCGTTTTGTGTTAGAAAAAAGCAACACAGCACGATATGGTCTGTATGGCCTTGTAGTGGTATCCTTTTGCCAACAAGAAAACAACATAAAACGAAAGGAAAAACAAATGATGAAACGTATCTTTACCCTGATTGCCTCTATTGTTCTGGCCACCAGTCTACTGGCTGTCCCCTGCTTTGCCGCTGAGCCTGAAGACTTGCCAGCACGGCAGCCTGGTGTGACCGAAACGGAACAACCTGACGGTTCTGATCAGCCTGAGAATCCGGACAGACCTTCTATCCAGCCATGTGATGCTATGCCGGGCGTTGGAGACATGGGTTAACTCATAAAATCGATGTTCAAGTATTCTTTCGCTTCTTTTTTGACAACCTCTAACCCGATTTGATATCCAATGACTTTGCAGAGATAATACGATTGGTAGTACAATTCTTTGCTGATTTCGTCATCGCCCATAAAATGTCGGCATTCCGCTTCAATTTCCAGACATCGGGGCAATACTTGGTAATGTCCATATTGAATACAGGCTTCTCGTCCTTCTTTAGCGAGTGCAGCTCCTTCCTCATAGCGACCGCACAAATCCAGTACCCGAGCATAATTATAAAGGACCAAAGGCAACACCCCTATAGATGTTATGGTTTCCTTAAAATGCTTACGCACATACTTAAGCAGCTGATAGTAGATTTCAGCTGCTTTTTTATTTTGGCCAGCATCAGAGTAAGCAAGCCCAATCTGATTGATAATTGTGATTTCATCTCTTGTATAAAGGAAACTTTCTATACTCTCTAGGTCAAAGCGGGGCACAGTCAGCTGAATTGCCTGCATTAGCAGATCGATTTGTTCCAGCGGCGTGTAGCGTCCATCTAAGCGTCCCAGAAGTACCCTTGAACGCAGGGCAAATTGCTGCGCAATTTGATCATCCGGATCTGCCAGCTTTTCAAATTGTGCAAGCTTCTCAAGCCCTCCGGCACCTTTTCGGTCGCATTGCAGGCAACAATTTCTTTCTGAAGAGCTTCCATCTCCAGTTCATTTTTACTCAGCAGAGCAAAATAGCGGTCATCCGGCAGGCCCAGACGCTGCAAAAGGGCATTGATCCGGTTGCGGCTGGGGGTCTGTTTCCCATTTTCCAGTCGGGAAAGAGTCATAGGCTCACAGATTCCATAGCAGAGCTGCTCCTGGGTCAAACCCAGATCCAGCCGCCGCTGCTTGACGTACTCGCCAAGAAAGACATTCTTCATCCCTAAACCCTCCTATAGAAGTAATATCTCTATTATTATAAAGGATGGCACAGCGGATTTCCAGTGAACGGTTCAACTTTTACTGAAAACTTATCGTTTTGTGTTATTTTCAAGTAACTCGGCACGATATGTTGCCGGTCGGCAGGATGTGCTACAATACAGTCACAGCAAGGGATACGAACAAACGAAAGCTCCCAAGCTGAATAAAACCAAAAAGAAAGGAGAAACAAATCATGGAAGTCCTCGCTGAGAAGAAGCCCATTGAAGAACAGGTTGATTGCAATATCGACATTAATATCTTCTGCTAACAGGGTTAATTACCACTTTAATAAGGGGTTCGGATTGTTCCGGGCCCCTTATTTCGAACAATTATCCTGTAATCAGGATTTTTATATAGATAAAGAGGAGCTAATATGTATACAGTACCCAGCTATGTGACCTATCGCACGGAAGAAGATGCTATTTATATTACATCAGAATTGTATCGCAATACCGTCCGGCTGACCGATCATGGCCTGCAGAAGGAGTTCATCAATCTCACCCGTTGCGGCGGCTGTGCGGAACTGAATACGCCGTTGACACGCTATCTGCATGAGCAAGAGCTTCTGGTAACCGAGGAAGAACTGGACCATGCGCTGCACCAGGTGAGATCTTTGCTGGATAATATCTTCATGGTAACATTGATGCCGACGGAAGGCTGCAATTTCCGCTGCCCATATTGCTATGAAGATCACCATGCGGTCAGTATGACTCGTGACACACTGGACCGAATTGAGGAGTATATAACTGCACAAGCGCCGCGCTATAAACAGGTCATACTTGCATGGTTTGGAGGTGAACCTACTCTTTGCAAAGACACTGTGCTGGAAGTGTCCAACATTGTGCAAAATCTGCAGAAACAGTATGGCTTTCACTATGCTGCCAATATGACCACCAATGGTTATCTGCTGAATGACAAGCTATTTCGGCAGTTCTATCAGGCAGGGATCACCAGCTATCAAATTACAATTGATGGTTGGAATCACGACAAGACTCGGCCCCATGTATCCGGCAAAGGAACCCTGCAGACCATCATTAACAATCTGGCCTCTCTTTCCAAGTTGCCGCCGGCAGAGTATTCCTTTCATATCACGCTGCGCCACAATATTCTGGCCGACGATGAGGACTACAGTTGGTATGATTATCTGTACCGTCTGTTTGGGCATGACAAACGCTTCGCCGTACTTGTTCGTGCTGTTGGTGACTGGGGTGGTGAAGGCGTCCACAGTCTATCCATCCTTCATCAGGATACAAAAGATGTGTTGGTAGCAAAACATGTTGCATATCTGGATAAGATCGGGATGTCGTGTCATAACCACAGAAACGGAGCCCTTGCACAGGTGTGCTACGCTTCCTATCCACATAGCATGGTATTCCGGGCCAATGGAAAAATTGGCAAATGCACTGTGGCGCTTGACCACCCGCAAAACCAGTTAGGTTGGGTTGATCCCGAAAAAGGTATTGTGATCGACCCGGAGGTTAACTGCCGGTGGAGCTTTTCTGATCTGAAGCCCGAGTGTCGTAGCTGCCGGAATGTTTTGCGCTGCATGAATATGCAGTGCAAAAAGTCTGAAATTATTGATGGAAAGACAGTTTGCCTCTATAGAAAATCAGAATGTGTGTAATCAGTTAACTAACGCAAAACGATATGTTTATTCCTCATCCTGTGTGCTACAATTTGAATCAGAAAGAGCAAAGCACACAATCCACTGTTCATAGAGACAGATGGAACGATCACAGAAGAGGTGGAAATCATGAAGTATTATCTCAAAAAGTGCTGGCCCACTGTTACAGCGGCCTCCATCTGTATGGTTGTTGCCTATGGTTTGCAGGTCTGCACCAGTCTGGTACAGATTCAGATCACCCAGGGACTGCTGGACGGTGATCTGCGGGCTTTCACCATTCGGATCATTCTTCTTCTGCTGACCTGGCTGGCCGTGGTCCTTTGCCTGATTGCAGAGACCTTCTTCCAGGGCCGGGCCGTGCGCCGGATGAACAACGCTCTGCGCCGGGATATGGCAGCGGGCCTGTTGCACAAGACCCATCAGGAGTATCATAAGCAGGAGAGCGGCGAGTACCTCTCCCAGTTTACCAACGACGTGAACCAGATTGAGCAGATGGCCTGGACTCCGTTTTTCACCATCATGGGTTCTGCGGCACAGGTGGTGTTCGGCATCGTTGCACTGGCATCCATTCATTGGCTGCTTCTGGTGATTTCTCTGGTCATCGCATTGGTTATGATCTTCGTTCCTCGTCTGTTCAGCAAACGGTTGGGAACCGTTGGCACAGCCTGTGCCGCCAGCCAGGCTGACAGCGTCAGTAAAATCAAGGATCTGCTGGCAGGTTACGATGTGCTTCGCTTCTTTGGCAAGGATGAACGGTTTACCAGCGGAGTCGATGCAGCCAGCGACAGCATGGAGCAGGCCAAGTACAAACTGACCATCAACAAGGACGGCATCGGCTGTGGTCTGGCCTATGTCAGCGCCGTCTGCCAAGTGGCCGTTGTCATCCTGCTGGGTGTCCTGATCCTCAATGATATGATTCCTCTGGCCACCTTTATGGGCACCGGTACCATCTGCGCCGGCGTGTATAATGGACTGAACCAGGTGTCCAAACTTGCAGTGTCCTTCTCGGCCAGCAAGCCCTATTTCGATAAGATTACCATCCATGCCGGCGAGGCGCAGCTTCCTGATTTCGGTCTGCCTACCCTGCAGGAAGGCATTACGGTCAAGGATGTCTCTTTCGGCTACGATGAAAAGAAGCCGATCCTGGTCCACATGAACGCGGAATTCAAGAAAGGCGGCAAATACGCCCTCACCGGTCCCTCCGGCTGCGGCAAGAGCACCCTGCTGAAGATTCTTCTGGGCTGGCTGCCCGGCTACCAGGGCAAGGTCCTTTATGACGAGAGAGACGTGCGGGATTACACGCCCGAGCAGCTCCAGCAGAAAATGAGCTACATCGAACAGAATGTGTTCCTGTTCAATACCACCATCCGTGAGAACATTACCCTGGGTGAGCACTTTACCGACGAGCAGATGGAAAAGGCACTGCGTGACAGCGCCCTGGCAGGCGACCTTGCCAATATGCCCAAGGGTCTGGATACGCCGGTGGGCGAGGAAGGCAACGCCCTCTCGGGCGGCCAGAAGCAGCGCGTGGCCATCGCCCGTGCTCTGATCCATAACCGCAGCATCCTGCTGGTGGATGAGGGCACCAGCGCCCTGGACCAGAAGAACGCCGACATCGTGGAGAAGAGCCTGCTGTCCAACCCTGACCTGACCCTGATCCTGATTAGCCATCACCTGAGCGACGAACGTAAAGCCCAGTTCGATCATGTGTACGAGTTGACGCCCGCATCTTCTATTGTCTGAAACCGGGAAGCAACGCAATAGCCGGAAGAATCCAAAGAAACCGTGCCGGGGTTTCGTGGCACACGACTTTGTTTGCAAAGTCTAGTGTGTTACACCTTGGTTCCGGCTGATGCG
>ERZ1027013.156-NODE-156-length-29181-cov-12.675033_pt1 | contig 29181 bp, 27 predicted proteins | sample MGYA00519446_ERZ1027013 | MGnify/ENA primary metagenome ERZ1027013 (study PRJEB26926, sample SAMN06164699) | human gut metagenome | biome: ENVO:00009003; feature: ENVO:2100002; material: ENVO:00002003 | host: Homo sapiens | place: USA | collected 2012 ... | reverse complement strand
TCTACACTTATGCGATCGTCGGCAGCGTCAGATGTGTATAAGAGACAGGAAAAGGCGCAGACAGAAGAAATTGAGTGCCCTAAATGCAAAAATCGTGTTAAATTCAAGATGTTCTCAAACATGGACATAAGGCTTGTTTCAGAATACCCCGTTCTCGACCCGCATACTGTATACTTTCTTGTATGCCCTAAATGTGCTGCGGTCTACACGGTAGAAGAAGATTTGGGAGACGAGCTTGCAAAAGGAGAGCAAAGAGCTGTCGGCGTTTTTGATTTAAAAGAGCTCAAAGAATTTAAAAAGTGAAATACTTATCAATAGTTTTACTGTATGCAGTAATCATCAATTTTATCTCGTCAGTTCTGACTGTTTCTGATAAAAAGCGCTCAATAAAAGGCAACTTCAGAATATCAGAAAAAACGCTGTTTATATTCGCCTTTTTAGGCGGCGCCTTTGGCGAATACATAACTATGAAAAAAATTCGTCATAAGACACTGCATAAACGTTTTATGATAGGTCTTCCGCTAATCATTATTGTTCACTTGGCTTTGATAATAGGTATACTTGTCTTACATAACTATGAGTTTTAAGAGGGTCTTAAAGACCCTCTTTTTTCTTACAAAATAATACAAATGAGACCGCTACAACCCTCATTGATTACTTTTTCAATCGTCTCTCTGAATTTTACTCTCGCATCGTCCGGCATGCGCTCAAGCTTGCCTCTAAGTCCTTCGTTGACGAGCTCATGAAGCGATTTGCCGAAAATATCTGTTTCCCATATCTTGTTCGGGTTTTCCTCAAACTCTCTGAGAAGATACATAACAAGTTCCTGGGATTGGCTTTCGCTTCCGACAATAGGCGCAACCTCGGTAAATGTGTTGCATTTAATCATATGGATTGACGGCGCCTGCGCTTTGAGTTTAACACCGTATCTGCCGCCCTGTTTCATTATCTCAGGCTCTTCAAGTGTAAGTTCATTTATATCAGGCATAACAATGCCGTATCCTGTTCTTTCAACCTCTGATAAAGCGGATGCAAACTTGCCGAACTTTTTCTTTATCTGAACAAGTTCGCATACAAGATTCATAAGGTCCTTTTCGTTCTTAATATCAACAGCACATTTTTGAGACATAACGGCGTAGAAATAAGAATTATTTATGCTGACTTTAATTGAAACTGAACCGCTTGACAAGTCAGATTCTGTAATAACTGCGCCCTCAATATCTTTGCAGGAATTGAGTTTATGAGCAAATTCTTTTATGCTTCTTATGTTGTTTATGTCTTTTCCCGCATCCTTAACATAAGAGAATATTCCCTTTTTAAACTCATCGTCTGCATCAAGACTTTTTATCCAGCTGGGGAAATTGAGTGAAATACATTTTGCAGGAAATTCATATAAAACTGTTTCAAGAATATAGTTGATTTCCTCTTCGCCGAGTTCAAGGCAGTTTACTGGAATTACAGGAACATTGTATTTTTGAGAGAGTTCTGCTGATAGTTTAACGGAAACCTCACTTTTAGGGTCAACACAGTTCAAAGCAACAACAAAAGGCTTGTTAATTTCTTTTAATTCGCTAATAACCCTTTCCTCTGCCTCAGCATATTCTTCTCTTGGTATATTGCTTATAGAGCCGTCTGTCGTCACCACAAGACCTATTGTGGAGTGCTCGTTTATTACTTTCTGTGTTCCTATTTCAGCCGCCATATTAAACGGTATTTCTTCTTCAAACCACGGCGTGTGCACCATTCTCGGCTGGTCTTCTTCTATGTATCCTACCGAGCTCGGTACAATATAACCGACACAGTCAATGAGCCTTACCCTGAAATGAAGATTGTCATCCATTGAAAGTTCAATTGCGTCTTCTGGTATGAATTTCGGCTCGGTTGTCATAATTGTTCTGCCTGCGGCGCTCTGAGGAAGTTCATCGCGTGCACGCTCTTTTTGAAACTCCCCTTCTATTCTCGGAATTACAAGGGTATCCATAAATTTTTTAATGAAGGTTGATTTACCCGTCCTCACGGGGCCGACAACGCCGATATAAATATCGCCCTGCGTTCTTTTAGAAATGTCATTATATATACTCATATATCAATCTCTCCCTTATACTCCGGGAATTAACAAAACTCTTCGAGTGTCGAGAACATCTTTTGTTAATTCGTTTTCTTGTTTTATAAGTTCAACCGTGGTTTTGAAGGTCTTTGCAATATCCCACAGTCTTTCGTTTTCATCGGCGAAATAGATTACAAGTGCCGGCGAGTCAAAATCAAGCTCATCCTTTATCTCCACATCGGATACAATATTGAAGCTCTTTCTTTCGTAATCAATAGAAATGTAGCTTATTACAATCCTCAGTTCAATCGAGGTATCCGACGATATAACAAAATCAAACGAGGAAATAAACGCCTGTATTTGCTTTGCCTTCGTTATATCTATTTTTTTACGCGCGGTAATAAACTGAAGCTCTGATTTTGAATCAAGAATGAATGCGTTGAGTTCAACGGTGTTTTCATCAACCAAATCCGCCTCCAAATCAAGTACCTGGCTAATATTCACAGATTCAAACTCAAACCGCAAAGTATCGCTGAACGAATCGTGAGCAATTTTATATGATGTGTCAAGATTTACCGTGTTATAGATGTTTTCTGTGTTTCTGCTAACAGAATAGGAGTCTCGTGAGAGATTTGATGTGCATTGCCTGTATACAGTACTGCACACATTTATGTCGCCGATAAATTCAATAACAGTGAGTTCGTTATTCTTATCTGTCTTTGATTTAACAAAGAGGTTTCCTATCTTCGTTTTAACAACAGGTATATCATTTTCTCTTATACCTGCAATATCAACGATGGTATTAACCTCTGTTGTTTTTTCACAGCGCTCTATTTTTTCATCATCAGAATCCGTTGTGTAAAGAACAGAGAATCTAAGCTGTGTTTTAACAAGCATTTTGTCATCAATGATTTTAACCTCTTTGCAGTCTGTGCTGGAAAATACATTGATTATCTTTTTTATCGGAACAGAATCTGTTACTGATTCTTCTGTTTCAAATTCTGTTTTTGTATATGCGCTTCCTACCCTTGAAATATATTTAACCTCTTCCTTGTCAATAAGAACATTATCCGTGCTTTCAACCATTTCAACACAGCAAGGTGTATATGCGCACACATTAAGCTGGAATGAATTGTGAATATCAATTCTTCTTTGATTTATAATTCTGAAATTATTGTATTTGTTGCAGACAGTGACATCTGCCGTAATGTCCTGATATTCGCCTTCAATGGGAATAGATTTTTCAAAATCTTCCTCAAATTCAGCACAGGTAAGGCATTTTGTAGCGTCGCTTATGTAAGTGATAAATATTCTGCTTTTGCCGTAAACTGTGAGCGTAGAATTAAGATACACGCTGTTTAGAATATAGTTGTTAACATTGCATCTGACGATTTTGAGCAAATCATCATTGTAAGACAGAAGATTTTCCTGATAATCCAAATCAACATCAATACATTTAGAAAAAACACAGCGTTTTTCATTTATTTGAGTTTTTCTGTTTTCCATATAAATGCTCCTTTTAATTTACTGCTAATAATTATGCGGTAAAAAAAAGAAATATAACAAAAAAGCGTCCCATAATGGGACGCAGTCTATATGTTAATTATTAATCTTCTTTATTTTAAACAGAAATCTTATAATGGGCGCCGTAAATTTTGACGGACTGTAAACAACAACCTTCACAAACATACCTCCAATTATTTAGTGCAGCACATCACACCGAGGATGATAACAACAACCGCAAGAACCCGTACAAGCCATTCGGTGGGCAGGCACATTGTCAGCGCACAGCCAACGCCAAATGCAATCCAGATATAATCTCTGCGGCACATTTTTTTCATTGTAAACACCTCAAGCAGCCGTACCTGTTATATTCTATGAAGGAGTTTGTTAATCGTTACTCAAAATAAGCATGATTTTTCCTTTTTTAAAATCTATATTAACTTTATTATCTTTAAACTCATTGCTTTGACCGAGTGGGTCGCTTACAAGGATAGTTTTGTTATTTAGATTATATGCAGCTCCCGTAATAGTAAGACCCTCAACATCTTCAATAAAAGCAAATAATGAAAAATATTTAAATTCGGATTTATGTATTTCAAATGATTTGTTGTGTACCGAAATAATGTTTTTAGAATCAACGATTTTTGCTTTTACATTATTATCAAGGCAATAATTAAGCGCAAGCAGATTAGAATAGCTGTGGTCCGCTCTGCTGCCGATAGCACAGAAAATTTCTATTTCATCAGCGCCGCGTTTTATAGCTTCTTTAATACAATAAAAAGTATCAGTATCGTTTTTTATTTTAGGAAGCTGCAAAATATTTTCGCTGTCCTGCGGCATTACGGAAGAGTCGAAATCACCGACAATCAAATCAGGAGTTATGCCTGCATTTTTACTGTGTATATAACCGGAATCAGCCGCAATAATAAAAGAATTTAAATCAATATTATTCTTTAAAAAATCACTGCTCTGATCCGGAGCGCCGGAAATAATAGAGAATTTCATTTTTTAATTTCCCATTCTTTAATATTTTTCACTTCGTTATACATTTGGACATAGCTATTGTGTCTGCTTTCAGAAATCATACCGTCTTTAACAGCCTGGCAAATCGCACAGCCTTTTTCGTTTGTATGCGAGCAAGTGGAAAATTTACACTGCCCGAAAAAAGGTCTGAATTCTCTAAAACAGTCAAATAGTTCATCTTTAAGAATAGTTTCACACTTTTCAAAATCAATAGAAGAAAATCCAGGAGTATCTGCTACATAACCGCCGTTTACCTTAAAAAGTTCGCAGTGGCGTGTGGTATGGCGGCCTCTGCCGAGTTTTTTACTTGTTTCTCCTGTTTGAAGAGCAAGATTTTTATCTATCGCATTAAGAAGTGAGGATTTACCCACACCAGTATTGCCTGTAAACGCAGAGGTTTTACCCTTGAGTAATTCTTTAACCTCTTGAGCGCCGTCACCGTTAAGATTATTGCAAACTATGGTTTTAAATCCCGCATTAATATATATTTTGCAAAGATTGCTGAAATTACTTTCAAGATCAATTTTTGTGAAGACAATAATCGGCTCTATATTTTTATACTCAGCAACAGCGATAAGTTTGTCAATATTATATGTGTTTACAATCGGATCAACAAGAGAAGAAACAATAAAGAGCCTGTCTATGTTGGCAACAGGAGGTCTGATAAGAGAGTTTTTTCTTTCAAGTATTTCTTCAATTCTGTTTTCCGAATTTTCGTTTACTGAGATTAATACATTATCGCCTGTCAGCGGAGAAATATTCATTTTTCTGAAATTTCCGCGTGCTTTGCACTCATAAAGAGTGCCGGCGGCCTCTACATAGTAGAAGCCGCCAATACCCTTAATAATTTTACCTTCAATCATATTTATTCCTGTCCGCTTGTAGTTTGGAATTTAACATCAACCGTTTTGTTTTCATTTACAACTATACGCTGAATTTCATGAACTTCATTTGTTTCAGTCAGCTGTAAAACGACATTCAGTTCACTGTCTTTCTGAGCAGGTATTGCATATTCAACTGTTGAACCGTTGAGAGTTACAGACCTTGAAGGATATGCTTCGCCGTTTACTGTAACAACAAGCGTGTCTTTCGGAGCGGTGTTGCCGTCAAGATAGCTTGGAAGCTGAATTTTAAGAGTAACGGTAAATTGCTGCTGCTCAGTTGTGGTTACACCTGTTGAAACAATGATTTTTATAGCTTCATCAGCTTTTGCAGTTGTTCCGTAAGCAGGGCTCTGGTCGAGAACTACGCCTTTTCTTACTGCGCTGTCTGTTGTTTCAACTGTAATATTTGTAAATCCTGCTTTTTTCAAAAATTCCTGAGCATCGCTTTGTGAAAGACCTGTAACATCTGGAACTTTATACTTTTGAACCTGAGTTGTTGATGCACCTGTGGAAATGTATACGATTATGTTTTGCTCGGCTGAAACTGCTGTTCCTGCCTTAGGCTCGGTATAAACTACCCTGCCCTCTTCAACCGTTTCGCTTGAAACCTCGCTTATGGTATAGTTATTGAGTTCATTGAGTTCAAGTGCTCTCTCAGCCTGTTCCTGAGTTAAATTATAGCAGTTTGGAACAGTTATTCCGCCTGTATCAGTTGCAACTACCAAAGTAACGGTTGTGCCTGAAATAACCCTTTCTCCTGCCTCGGGAGACTGAGAAATAACCGTTCCTGCCTCATATTCATCAGTGCTTTCATATTCAGCTACAAACTGATAATCATATTCACTGCTCGAAACAAGAGTGTCATAAGACATACCCACAAAATTATCAAGCGCTTTTGTCTCGGTGTTAACTCCCTGAGTAAGGAAAATAATAAGTCCAGTGACTGCCGCAATAAGAAGGATTACGCCTACAACAACAGCAGTTATAACTTTTTTCTTATGGTTAGGGTCCTGTTCTTCTACCTCTTCCGGGTATTCTTCAACAGCTTCTTCCTTATGCTCTGAATTGCCGAGATTTGCAAGTTCTTCCTTGAAGATATACTTTGTTGGCTCTTTATCAACAAAGTAAGTGTAATCAAATGTAGCCATAGGATTTCTGATTACATCTTCGAGATCAAGCAGCATTTCGGTGGCTGTCTGATATCTGTCCTGCGGGTTTTTCTGCATTGCGTGGAAGCAGATTTGCTCAATGCCGAGAGGAATATTAGGATTGATTTCAGTAAGCTTTTTAGGCTCTTTTTGAAGCTGCATAAGTGCAACAGAAACGGCGCTGTCAGCGTCAAACGGAACTTTTCCTGCAAGCATTTCATAAAGTACAACGCCTACGGAATATATATCTGCTCGTTCATCGGTAAACTCGCCTTTTGCTTGCTCGGGTGAGATATAGTGAACGGAACCGATTGCATTTTCAGTAAGGGTTCTCGTTTCTGTTCTTGAAAAACGGGCAATTCCGAAATCTGTAACTTTTATATTGCCTGTCTGAAGCAAAATAATATTCTGAGGTTTGATATCTCTGTGAACTATACCTTTATCATGGGCGTGCTGAAGTGCACGAAGAATCTGAGTAGTGAAAAATACGGCGTCGTTCCAAGTTATGATATGCTGTTTTTGAATATATTCTTTAAGAGTTATGCCGTCAACATATTCCATAACGATATACTGAATTTTCTCGCCGAAACTAACATCATAAACCTTAACAATATTTGGGTGAGAAAGAACGGCGATAGCTTTAGACTCATTCTTAAAGCGTCTTACAAAATCAGCGTCGTTAGAAAATTCGTCTTTAAGTATTTTTACGGCCACTATTCTGTCATCAACATTATCATAAGCCTTGTAAACAACGGACATACCGCCAACGCCGATTATCTCTTGAACTTCATATCGTCCGTCAAGTCTTTTTCCAACATAATTTTCCATAAAAAACACACAGCCTTTCAGGCGAATATATTATTTTGCGATTGCAACAACTGTTATATTGTCGCCGCCGCCGTTGTTGTTTGCTTTTTTTACAAGCCTGTCCGCGAAAGCATAATATCTTCCGTCGCTTACCTCGTTTATCATTTCCATATCTGACACATAGTTTGAAAGTCCGTCAGTACATATAATAAGCACATCATCATCAGCCATTTCGACTTCATCAAAATCAATCTCAATTGATTTGTCTACACCGATGGCACGGGTGATAAGATTTTTATTAGGATGATTCTGGGCCTCTTCTGCGGTTATCTTACCCTTATTAACAAGGTCTTGAACAAAACTGTGGTCAGTTGTAACCTGTGAAAGATTGTCTTTATTAAATATATATGCTCTGCTGTCGCCCGCATGAGCAATATAGGCGCAGGAATTCTTAACAACAGCACAAACTACTGTTGTTCCCATTCCTCTTAATTCGGGCTTGGTGTCCGCCATGTCGTAAACTTCGAGGTTTGCGGCAATCAGCGCTGAATCAAGCATATTTTTAATTGAAGACGGTGACATTTTCTCTCTGTAAGAGGCGTTAATTTTGTCGCTAATTACTTTTACGGCAAGAGCAGATGCAATGTTACCGCCTGCAGCGCCGCCCATTCCGTCACATACTACTGCCCATGCAACTTCATCGGGAAATTCTCCGACTGCATATGCGTCCTGATTAGATGCTCTAACCTTGCCTTTGTCTGTTTTGGCAACAATCTTCAATTAATTCACTCCAATCTTTTTTCGTCTAAGCTGACCGCAGGAAGCGTTTATATCGCTACCCAGCGTACGCCTTATTGTAGCATTTATACCGTTTTTTTTCAATAAATGCATAAATTTATTTATTGAATCATCAGTGCTTCTGATGTTTTTTCTCTCTTCAACATTGTTGACGGGGATAAGATTGACATGGCAGAGCATTCCGTTTAATCTTCTGGAAAGCTCAAGCGCACATTCTTCCGTATCATTTACATCTTTAATCAAAGTGTATTCAAAGGATACTCGCCTGTTTGTTTTATTTGCATAATCTTTGCAGGCTTTTAGTACTTCATCAATATTCCATTTGTCGTTAATAGGCATAGTTCTGCTTCTTATTTCATCATTAGGAGCGTGAAGCGAAATTGTAAGCGTTATTTGCAGGTCTTCTTCCATCAATTTATAGATATTGGGTACAATTCCGCAGGTAGAAAGCGTAATATTTCGCATTGAAATATTTAGTCCGTTTTCATCATTGACATTTCTTAAGAATTTTATAACATTGTCATAATTATCAAGCGGCTCGCCGATTCCCATTAATACAATGTTAGAAATTCTTATTCCAAGATCTTTTTGAGCAGCGTGAAGCTGCCCTTCAATTTCAGATGCAGAAAGATTTCTTTTAAATCCTGCAAGTGTTGACGCACAAAACTTGCATCCCATCTTGCATCCTACCTGGCTTGAAACACAAATTGTGTAGCCATACTTATATTTCATTATAACCGATTCTATGTATTCGCCGTCATAAAGCCTGAAAAGGTATTTTACTGTATCATCAATCTTTGAAACATACTTATTTTCAATTTCACACGATGGAATGAAATAATTATCATCAAGCGTGTTTCTTAAATCTTTTGAAATGTTACTCATTTCATCAAAAGAAACTGCGCCGAATTTATGAAGCCATGAATATATCTGTTTAGCTCTAAACGGTTTTAGACCTAATTTCTGTGTTTCATTTACAAGTTCAGGATATGTAAGTGATTTAATATCGGTTTTCATTTAATTCCTTTCAATTACCGAGTAGAAAAAGCCATCTCCCCCTGAGATTTCAGGGAATATTGTTCTACTTTCAACTATTCGGAAATCAGAATTTTCATTTATAAATTTTTCAACAACCTTCTCATTTTCACGCTTATTGAGCGTGCAGGTTGAATAAAGTATTCTTCCGCCTTTATTCAGATATTCAGACGAAGTTTTCAAAATGCTGTATTGAATATCGGGAAGTTCTTTTACCGTGTCAAGCTCCTTATATCTTATTTCGGGCTTTCTTCTTATAATTCCGAATCCGCTGCACGGTACATCACAGATTATTTTATCTGCTTTCTCAATGTTACTATTATATTCAGCAGCGTTATTAACAAGTGTATGTATATTATTTAGGTCGAGCCTGTTTGCGGAATTTTTGATTAATCCCACTCTTTGCTCATATATATCGCAGGACAATATTTTGCCATTTTTGCCTGTGAACTGAGCGGCTGTAAACGATTTTCCGCCGGGAGCGGCGCACACATCAATTACAGACTCCCCCTTTTTTATTCCAAGCGCTTTTACAGCTTCATAGCAGGATTTATCCTGAATGTAAAACAAACCGCATTTAAACGCATTTGTAGCGGTGATATCGCCTGAGGATTTAATTTTTAAAAGGTCGCCGTCTCTTTCAAAGCATATATTCTCTTTTGTTAGAGCAACTGAAAGAGAATCAATATCTATAAGTGCTGAGTTTGGAACAATAAAAATCGGCGCAGGTTCGTTAAAAGCTGGCAAAAATGTCTCTGTTCGCTCATTACCATATGCCTTTTGCCACATTCTTATAAGGTTTTGAGGAATGGAATATTTAAGACTCAAATCGTCCAAACTGTCAAAATCAATTCTGTTGTTATCAATTTTGTGCAATACGGCATTAACCATTGAACTGTAAAACTGCATCCCGTTGTTTTTAGCAAGCTTTACGCTTTCGTTTATAGCGGCGGATGAAGGCACACTGTCCATAAAATAAAGCTGATATACTCCCATTCTCAAAATTGTAAGGAGTTTTGGCTTGGGTTTATTGCAGTGCTGTGAAATTAAATAATCAAGAGTTAATTTTCTTTCAACAACTCCGTAAACAAGCCTTGAAACAAAAGCCTTTGAATTGTCAATTTTGCTAAGTGCAGAATCGAGGGCAATGTTTGAATAAGCTTTGTCGTAAAATATTTTGTACAGTACTTCAAACGCCGTTTGCCTTGAATCAGTCATTTCGTCTAGCTACAATCAGCAAACGCAGAAGAGTTGCAAGGGACGAAGCAAGTGCGGCAACATAAGTAAGTGCTGCGGCGGTCAAAACTTTTTTTGCCCCGTTGTACTCTTCACCTACAAGAAAGCCGTTTGCGGAAATTGTTTGAAGCGCTCTTTTAGATGCGTTAAACTCAACGGGAAGAGTGATAAGCTGGAAAAGAGCAACTATTGAATATAATATTATACCTACATAAATGAGAGGCTCAAAATTAAAGATTATTCCGAATAAAGCAAGCGGGATTCCGAGTGTTGAGCCGAATTTAGTTGCGGGAATAACAGCGTTTCTTATTTTAAGAGGAAAATATCCCACTGCGTGCTGGCAGGCGTGTCCCGCCTCGTGGCAGGCAATTCCGACAGCCGCAATACTTCTTGAGCCGAATACACCCTCTGACAGGCATATTTCTTTTGTTTGAGGATTGTAGTGGTCTGTTAAATTACCCTGAATTTTTCTTATTTTAACATCAGTTATACCGTTTATTCTTAAAAGGTTGTAAGCCGCATCGGCGCCTGTCATACCTCTTGAATTGGCAATTTTACTGAATTTCTTGTAGTTTGAATTAACTTTAAGCTGACAGATAAATGCAAATACTATTACCGGTACCATAATAAATCCGGTTAAATAATAAACATACATATCCCACATATCAAACACCTACTAAAGAGCCTTTCTCCAATTTGTTACCTGCGAGAAAAGATTTTATATCCATTTTCTTTTTGCCGCTTGGCTGAATTTCAAGAATTTCAATACATTTTCCGTCACCGCATACAACTAGCAGTTTTTTGTCTGCCTGATATACACTTCCTGCCTTTAATTCAGATACTATATCAGTCAAAACAGACTTATGAATTTTAACTTCTTTGCCATTGATTTTAGTCTGGGCGCACGGCCATGTTTGAAGTCCTCTTATTTTATTGTGAATTTCAAAAGCGTCTTTATTCCAGTCAATTTCAGACATAGATTTATCAATCATTGAAGCGTAACAGGAGTCACCCGTCTGCTTAATCGGCGTAATATTACCGCTTTCAATATCTTTTAAAGTGTCAATCAAAGCTGAAGCGCCGATTTCTGAAAGTCTGTCAAACAACTCTGCTGAGGTTTCATTTATACCTATTTCTGTTTCAACGGTATTCAAAACATCGCCTGTATCAAGTCCTTCATCCATCTGCATAATGCAAACGCCTGTTTTTTTATCACCGTTGAGCACAGCCCACTGAATCGGAGCGGCGCCGCGGTATTTTGGCAAAAGTGATGCGTGAACATTTATACATCCGTATTTTGGTATATTCAATATCTGCTTTGGAAGAATCTTTCCGTAAGCGATAACAATAATAATATCGGGATTAATACCTTTGATGATTTCTTCAGCTTCGCCACTTTTAAGAGTTTGCGGCTGATAAACAGGTATATCATATTCCAATGCTGTCTTTTTCACTTCAGGCGGCGTTAAAACCTGTTTTCTGCCTACTTTTTTGTCAGGCTGAGTAAAAACAGCGGCGATTTCATATTTATTTTCAACAAGTTTTTTAAGTGAGGGAACGGCAAAATCAGGCGTTCCCATAAAAACTATTTTCATTGTTCCTCCAATTTGCCGTCAGCTAAATGAGAAGTGAATAATATTCCGTCAAGATGGTCTATTTCATGGCAGAAAGCTCTGGCTTTTAAATCTTCGCCCGTAAATACCTGCCATTTGCCGTTTCTGTCCTGTGCTTTAACCTGAACTTTTTTAGGTCTGATAGTTACTCCCCATTTTCCGGGAAGTGAAAGACATCCTTCAGTCTCTCTCTGTTCACCCTCCATAAGAGTGATTTCAGGGTTTACAAGCTCTATCGGGCCTTCACCAACATCTATAACGACAACTCTTTTAAGTATTCCGACTTGAACTGCGGCAAGGCCTGCGCCGTTAGCGTCATACATAGTTTCGAGCATATCGTCTATAAGGCAGGAAAGTTTTTCATCAAATTTCTCTACTTTTCTGCTTGTTTTGTTTAAAACGGGATCCCCTACTTTAACTATATTTCTTAAAGCCATTTATATTCTCCTAATTTAATTCGGTGGGGTTGAGGTCAACAGAGACAGAAACTCCACTGTATTCTTTTATCTTAGACAATCTATTTAATATGTCATTTAACATTTTGCGAACAATTTTTGAATTTTTGCATTTTACTGCAAGTCTGTATCTGTACTCATTATTCAATTTGCTGATTTTTGCAGCGCTCGGACCGAGTACTATTATCTTTTCCGAGGAATATTCTTCTTTATTAAGCTTTACAAGAAACTCGAAAAAGGCTTTAGCGCATAATGCCGCATTATTCTCATCTTCCGAAATAAATGAAACAGAATAAATATCGCAAAAAGGCGGATAAGTCAGCACCTTTCTCAGAGCGATTTCATTTTCATAAAATGAGTGGTAATCCTGCTTTGAAGCATATTTTATAACTTCATTATACGGATTGATAGTTTGAATAACCGCAAAGCCGTTTTCGTTACGTCTGCCGCTTCGTCCTACAACCTGAGTTATAAGGTCAAAAGATTTTTCCTGCGCCGTATAATTTTCATCATAAAGAGAATTATCTGCGTTTACAACTCCAACTAAGGTAACATTAGGAAAATCAAGACCTTTTGCAACCATTTGTGTACCTATAAGAATATCATACTCACCGTTTGAAAATGAGTCGAAAAGTTTTTGATGACTGAATTTTTTTGAAGTGGTATCAGCGTCCATACGAAGAACTCTTGCTTCAGGGAAAAGTCTTGAAAGCTCGTCCTCAATTCTCTGTGTGCCGTATCCGCTGTATCTAATACTGTTTTGACCGCATTCAGGGCAAATATTATCAAGCGGTTTTGCAAATCCACAGTAATGGCACATAAGCAGATTGTTATAGCTGTGATATGTCAAACTTATACTGCAATTTGGGCAGGTTATAACATGGCCGCAGCTGTTGCAGGCTATAAAAGTATTATATCCCCTTCTGTTTATAAGAAGTATTGTCTGCTTTTTACGCTCAAGGTTCTCTTTTATCATTTCACGCAAAGTCTCTGATATTGGCGACTTATTGCCATTTTTGATTTCCTGTTTCATATCAACAGTAATCACTTTTGGAAGCTTTGAATCACCGTATCTTTCCGTCATTTCACAAAGCGTGTACTTACCGCTCAATGCGGCAGAATAACTCTCCACACTCGGAGTTGCCGAAGTCATAAGAAACAGAGCCTTGTTGTATTTACTTCTGAATTTTGCAATTTCCCTTGTCTGGTATCTCGGGGTGCGTTCGCTTTTATAAGTATGCTCCTGTTCCTCGTCCATAATTATAAGACCGATATTTTGAAGAGGAGCAAATACAGCGCTTCTTGTGCCGATTACTATTTTGGCGTCTCCCCTCAATGCTCTTTTATATTCATCGTTTCTTTCTCCGAGAGAAAGACCGCTGTGAAAAACGGCAACTTGCTTTCCGTATCTTTTATGAAAGATAGAAAGCATTTGAGGAGTGAGCGAGATTTCCGGAACAAGTACGATTACATCTCTATCCATTGCCACAGCTTCATCAATAAGGCGAAGATAGACTTGCGTTTTACCTGAACCTGTAACGCCGAAAAGCAATCCTGTTCCGCCCTTTGAATGGAGCATTGCATTATAAGTATCAAAAGCTTTTTGCTGAGCATTTGATAATATGATTTCTTCCTTTTTACAATTGGAAGTTATATTTGAATAAGGATTTCTGTAAATCTCTTTTTCATAGTATTCGCAAACACCGTACTTAACAAGATTATCAACTACAGATTTTCCGACTGAGCAAAACTCGCAAATTTCATTTAGCTGAGCTGCGCCGACATCGTAAAGAAGATTTAAAACAGTTTGCTGCTTTGGGGTGAGTTTTTTTACAGATGCCTCGTTCTCACGAAGGCGAACCATTTTAGTGTTTTTATCGCCTATTTTGCCAAGACCCCTTGGCAGCATCTGTTTAAGGCAATCATAAGTAGTACAGAAATAGCGCTCTTTCATCCATAATGAAAGCTCAACCATTTCTTTTGACAGCGGCTGTTGTTTTTTATCAACGCCGATAATTTCCTTTAATTCGGAATTCATTGCGCTGTAAATTGAAACAACAATACCTTTTCTTATGACATTTCCCCTGCCGAAAGGTACACGAACAAGCGAACCGAGTGTTATATCGTCTTTAAGATTGTCAGGAATATAGTAGTCATAATCTGAAGCGCCGCTGAAAAAAGTATTTTCAACGGCAACGGTCGCTATAAGCCTATTCATTATTTTTTGGCTTTGATTTCGTTGGGTTCTTCAACAATATATTTACCATCATAAATTTCATTAATTGCTGTTGAAACACTCTTTTCGTCAAGAAGAACTTCATTTTTAACAGCTTCATCTCTAATTTCTCTTGCTCTTTTTGCTACGCCTACTACAAGGCTGTATCTGCTGTTGCAGTTTTTAAGCATTTTCTTTAAATCTGGGTTAAACATAATAATATCTCCTTACTTCTATGTGTTAATTACTTGTTTCTTTTTTCAAGTTCTGAATTCAATATTTCATTAATTTCTTTTACCGCTGTTTCAAGTTCATTATTCACGACTACATAGGTGAATTTTGGTGCATACTCGATTTCTTTTTCAGCGATTTTAAGGCGCATTTTTATTGCAGCCTCACTTTCAGTATTTCTCTTTTTAAGTCTGTATTCAAGTGTTTCCATATCAGGCGGCATGAGAAATATAGACACAGCGTCGGGATAATTTTTCATTATCTTCTGTGCGCCTTTTCTTTCGATTATAAGAAAACATATTTTTCCTTTATTAACAGCCGCAAGTGCAGGACCGGCAGGCGTTCCGTAATAGCAGTCATTATATGATGCGTATTCAAGGAAGCTGTCTTCTTCAATCATTTTTTCAAATTCTTCTTTGGTTTTAAAGAAATAATTTACTCCGTCGATTTCACCCGCTCTCGGCGCACGTGTAGTTGCCGAAATTGATTCGCAAACATCGCTTCGTGTTTTTGATATTTCTCTGAAAACCGTATCTTTACCGCAACCGCTTGGGGCGGAAAGAATAACAATCATACCTTTTTTCTTCATTGAACATCTGCCTTTGCGCCGAATTTTAAAGCAATCTGCTTTAAGTCAAGATAAGATAAAATAACATTGTCGGAATCTGTTATAATAACGCTCATCGTTTTTCTGCCTTGTGTTGCATCAATAAGCGAGCCGTTGTTTTTAGCAACCTGCACTATTCTTTTTACAGGCGCTGATTCGGGGCTGACTATTGAAATAATACGGTCTGCGTTAACAAGATTTCCGAATCCGATATTGATTAAATTCATACTTAAACTCCGTATTACTCAATATTCTGAATCTGCTCGCGTATTTTTTCAACCTCAGCTTTAATATCAACAACTTTTCTTGCAATCTCTACATCGCAAGCCTTTGAGCCGATAGTGTTTGTTTCCCTGTTGATTTCCTGAACAAGAAAATCCATTTTTCTGCCGATAGGCTCAGAGCTTTCAAGAAATTCTTTAAGCTGAGAAATATGTGAACGAAGTCTTACTGTTTCTTCAGCTACCGCAACCTTATCAGCGTATATTGCAACTTCCTGAATTATTCTGTTCTCATCAAGAGAAGCATCACCTATAAGCTCGTGAACTCTGGCGATAAGTTTATCATTATATTCTTTTACGGTCTGAGGAGATCTGCTTTCAATGAAAGACACACAATCGAGTATGTAATCAGCTCTTGAAAGCACATCTTTTTTCATCTGCTCGCCTTCGGTTTCTCTCATTGCAACGAATTTTTCAATAGCCTCGTCAGCTACTTCTTTAATGTAGCCCCAAAGTTTTTCTTCGTCCTCGTCTGCCTTTTTCAAAACGAATACATCAGGAAAACGGGATATGGATACTGACGAAATATCGTTCTTAAGTGAATACTCCTGAGCAAGCTCGTTCATAGCTTTAATATAAGCAGATGCAAGAGTATGATTTACAACTACATCTGCGTTATCCGTGTCAAGAGCTTCTATACCGAGAAAACAATCTACCTTTCCTCTGGATACCTTTGAATTTACATAGGATTTTAGTTTTTCCTCGGCAAAGCCATATTGCCTTGGTAATCTGCAGTTAAATTCAAAATATCTGTGGTTTACGGATTTTAATTCAACAGAAATGACATATCCGTCTTTTTCTGCCATGGCTCTTCCGAAACCTGTCATTGATTTAATCATATAAATTATCTCCACAATCAAATAAGGCGCACTAAGCGCCTTTTTCTAAATATTATATATATGCTAATGTTTTAGGTCAATGGTTTGTTAACAAATAATTAACAATATTAAAATATTATTTACAATTAGACTTTATTGTTGGTAAACAGAAAAAATTGCTTTAGCTTTATCTTCAACTGCTTTTACAAGGTAATCAGGAGAAACAACTTTTATTCTGTCTCCAAACTGCATAAGCCAAGAAACAAATCCGTCACTGACCGCAGCGCTTACCTCTGTTTCAAAATGGTTAATGTCAACCGCATTTAAAGCTATTTTTGCACCGAATCGGTCAAGAATTGCCTCTCTTAAATCAAGCTCGCACACAAGCTTTACATTATCTACCGCACCGCTGAACATATTAAACATTTTTGAAGAATAATCAGCTACATCAAAAACATCATTGTATTCACTGCACTCAGATACTTTGCGTGAGGGACATTTCAAAATTTCTATTTTCCTTATTCTGTCAATTCTCAGATTCATCAGATTATCGTGCGATTCTTTGTTGCACACAAGATAGTATCTGTCATTTTTCCATATAAGCGCATAAGGTGAAACAACGAAAGTTTTTGTTGTATATGATTTTTTATTCTGCTTGTCAATATTTCTTGTCTTGTACTGAAATTTTACTTTTTCTTTTTTATGTATCGCTTCATCAAGCTTATCAATAATCACATATATATCTTCATTGTCGCATTTATTAACGCTTTCACAAAATACCTGTGAGGTAATTTTGCCTGCCTGATTATCGGAAAGCTGCGATTTGAGTTTATTTATAAGCGATTCGCTCTTACCAGGAGTTATAAAGCCTGCAGAATTAACGGCATCTATCAACAACCTTATTTCAGCTTCTTCAAAATCTCTTGAAGCAAGATAAAAGCCTCTCTTTGGAGAAGTAACTGAAATTACATTACAGCCGATTTCATTAAGCGCCTTAATGTCGGCGTATATGCTTTTTCTCTCGCATGATACGCCGTCATTATTTAAAAGTTCAATAAGGCTTGTAGTAGAAAGAGGGTTATCCTCATCTGAATATTTTTTTAGATATTTTAATATAAGCAATGTTTTTATTTTAGAAGTCTGCATATTATCACCAAAATAATTTTAGCATATTCAGGTAATATTTTCAACAATAGTCCTGAAAATAGGACAGCAGTCAGAAGAACCGCTTATGCCATCTTCTGCCATAACTACGATTGCGTACTTAGGATTATCATAAGGATACACTCCTGCAAACCAAGTGTTCAAAATTTCTCTTTCACCGTCATACTGCCCGCTTTGAGCGGTTGATGTTTTTCCTGCTGACTTTCCTTTATATTCCGCAGAAGCCGCCGTGCCGTTTGTAACAACATAACGCATATATTCACATAAAGTTTTCGAGGTTTCTGCTGTAATTATTTTTTTAGATTCCTTTTTATCAAATTCATCAAGATTGTAGTCATCATCGAGCAAACCTGAAATTAATGTTGGCTCAGTGTAAAACCCTCCGTTAGCTATGGTGCAAAGTGCCGTGCAAAAAGCGAGTGGAGACGCTGTGAGTTTTCCCTGCCCGAACCCGAGAAGAGATAACTGTCCTTTTGACTGCAATTCTTCGGTAGTAGGCAAATTACCGGTGTCAACAGGCGTATTTTCCATAAGAGAAAATGATGACCCGAAACCGAATTGCTGTGCTGTTTTGAGTAATTTTTCAGAACCTATATTCAGCGCAAGATTAACAAAATAGCAGTTGCAGGAATTGGCAAGCGCCTCTTTTATAGTTTCCTTGCCGTGCACTTTATCGTTCTGGCATGAAAACTCTGTATCGCCTACAGTGATACTACCTGTGCATTCGTACTGCGGATTAATGCCGTTTTCAAGCGCACAGGAGGAAACAATGAGTTTAAAAACAGAACCGACAGTATACGGCAAAACTGCTCTATACATATTATCATCAGGAGTTGAATGAATGGCTAGAATTTCCGATGTATTTACATCCATCACCACAACTGCTCCTTTTTTAAGTTTTTTTGTTGCTTCTTCCACAGTTTTCTGAATATCATCATCTATTGTAAGTTTAACTCCGCTTATTTCGGTTTCATATTCGTATTCGCTTACGGTGCCCATATCAGCATCTAATAGTCTGCCTTTTGCATCCGTTCCGAAATTAATCTTTTTTTCAGATATTATGTCTCCGTATTCTTTTTGAATATATTTTATCAGAGGACTTGTTTTGTTTTTGACTGTTTCGAAAAGCTGTATATATTCACAATCAGCATAATTTTCTGTTTCTCTTATTACCGGGTAACCTTTTGAAAGCTCTTCTCTTATTTCGTTACATTCCTCTTGGTTAAAAAGCAGATGAAGCTCTGACAAACACTTTTCATTCGGTCTTATGAGAGCACAAAGCATTTTTTTTCCGTTCGTTATTTTGCTCAAATTTCTGTCATAGATAGTTTGTCTTACAATATCAAAATCAAGCGTATAACTGTTATAACCTGAAGAAACTGTATAATTTCCGCTGAAAATTATATAACCTATTCTTCCAACAGCGCATACAAACAAAAAAATAACAGCGCTTATTATGGAAATAATTCTCCTGTACACAAAAACACCTCAGTGATATTATTCACCGAGGTGTTTGATTTAATCTCTTTTTCTTCTGAACAATGCATTGGGAGAAATAGGCTGAGAAACTTTAAAAGAATATACATCCGTGGCTTTATTCGCTACGCTTACCTTTTCTTTATCATTCTCATTATAAAGGTCCTCAACTTTAATTTTATACGGTTTTTTGAACGGCTCAACAACTTCAAGTTCGTCTCCCTCGAAAAATCTGTTTCGCTGACCGACTGTCAGTCTGCCGTTTTCACATTCCATATAAACAGCGCACACATCCCAATTTCTTATGTAACCGCCGTTTTCAGTTGTCTGGCCTTTTTTTATAGGACCAAAATTGAAGCCTGTTGTGTATTCCCTGTGGCTCATTTTATCCATTTCCTGAAGAATCCAATCAGGCACCTTAAAATCTGAACTTGGATTTTTAAGGTATTCATCAATAGCCGCTCTGTAAGCATATGTCACAATAGCTGTATAGTATTCGCTCTTTGCTCTTCCTTCAATTTTGAAAGAGTCTACACCCGCGTCAACTAACTCAGGAATATGCTCTATCATACACAAATCTCTCGAGTTAAAAATATAAGTGCCGTCTTTTTCTTCATTAACAGGGAAATACTCGCCGGGTCTTTTTTCCTCAACGACATGATATTTCCATCTGCAAGGCTGCGCGCAGTCTCCCCTGTTAGCGTCTCTTCCTGTCAGATAATCTGAAAGGATACATCTTCCGCTGAAGCTCATACACATTGCACCGTGAACAAACACTTCAATTTCAAGTGCAGGGTTCGTTTTTTCTCGTATTTCCTTAATTTCATTAAGAGAAAGTTCTCTTGCTGTTACTATCCTTGAGGCGCCCATTTCATAGAGCATATTAGCTGTCTGATAGTTAACAACACCTGCCTGAGTAGAAATATGAATATCTACATCGGGGGCGTATTTTTTTGCAAGACTGAGCACTCCGAGATCGGCGATTATAAAAGCGTCTACCCCGGCACTCTGAGCATCCTTAAGGAATTGAGGAAGCATTTCTATTTCATTGTTTCTTGGAAGAGTATTACAAGTCAAATAAAGTTTCTTACTCTTAGAGTGGGCTAACTCAACAGCTTTTTGCAACTCTTCATCGTTAAAATTAGACGGATTAGTTCTCATGCCAAACATAGTTCCGCCGACATATACAGCGTCAGCTCCGAACTCAAGCGCGAGCTTCAGCCTTTGCATATCTCCAGCAGGAGACAGTAATTCAATATTTCTCATAATTTATTAATAATCAAGATATGGTGCGTAAGTTTGAATAAGTTTTTTGAATTCAGGATAATTTTTCGCCGTGTAAAGTTTTCCATTGTTATCATGGAAGAAATATAAATCATCAGTATCTTCAGGATAAAGTACAGCTTCAATAGCATCTTTACCAGGGTTACAAATAGGACCGGCAGGTAAACCGATAACCTCAGAAGATGAAGCGGTACTATAGTACTGAAGATAATAATCGGCAGTATGTGCTGAGGTTGATGACAGCGACGGGGCAACTTTATTATTTATATAGTCGCTTGTAGACTGACAGCCGAGTGAGGGGTTGTTTACTGGATCTTTAAGACGATTTTGAATGATTGCTGATATTGTTTTCATTTGATCTGTAGATCCCGCCTCAGCCTGAACAATAGAAGCAATTGTTAGTACTTCGTTTATTGAATAGCCAAGTTCAGCCGCTCTGTCCCTATCCTCTTTCGTGATTTTCTTTTCAAGGTTATCAAGGAATGTTTCGATAACACCCGATGCGCTTTGTCCTACATAAAAGTCATAAGTGTCGGGGAAAAGATAGCCTTCAAGCCTGTAAGGAATATTTTCATCAGATTTCAAATCTGATACAAGTGATTGTGAAAACTGGGTTGATTCAATAACTGAAAGCAGGGATGCCTTGTCACAAACATCGTTTTCAGCAAGACGGTCTATGATTTCAGCAACTGTATAACCCTCCGGAATAGTAATTCTGACTGTCTCAGTTGTATCAGGCTCGCCCATCATGTTGATAAGCATACCCTCAAGTCCCATCTTTCCGTTTAAGTAATATACACCAGCCTCAAACGGACCTGTTACATCGTAATCGCCTACAACTAAATTAGCAAGTTTTATATAAAATTTGCAGAAATTCTTGCAGTCAACAAGGTCATATTCCGCAAGCAAGTCGATAGCGTCTGAAGTTGAATCAATCTGTTCTGAATAACTAACAGTTACAGAAGACTTATTTTTCATCATTCCGAAAACATCGTTAAGGCAGAAAACGGCATAAACCGATAGCAGCATTGACACAGCGATAACTACAATGAAAAATATATAAGTAGAAGCAACTCCGCCCTTTTTCGCTTTAGCAGCGGTCTTTTTTTTGCTTAAGGTTTTCTTAGGCTTATCCGCCTTTAACCCTGAGAAATCCTGGTTTGTAAAATATACATCTTTTTTCTGTGAATCAGAATCCACGGGATTGATACCGTTTTCATCAAGTTTAAAACTGTCGGGCATATTTATCCTCCTTTACAGCTTAAAAATTTGATTATCTGTGAAGATATAATCAACCTTTTTATCATAAGAATCATGCGGTAACTCTTCCGCAATCAATTCATTATAACACAATCCTGCCGAAATATATGTAAATTTTTCTAAAAATCTGTCGTAATAGCCTTTCCCGTAACCGAGTCTGTACCCTTTTAAATCAAAAGACAGCGCAGGAACAAGGCAAACTGCATTGGAAAATTCCGTGCATTTTACGCATTTTTCAGTATCAGGCTCCATTATTGAAAAAGAGCCTTTTTTCAAATCTGCAATACTGTTTATATAGTAAAAATCCATTTTTCCGTTTTTATCAATGCACAGAGGAAGAGCAACTTTTTTGCTTGATGAAAGTGCAGTTTCAATGATTTCAACTGTATTTATTTCATCTCCAAGTGGATAATAACACAAAATTTCCTGTGCATTTTTAAATAATTCGGAAGAAATAAATTTTTCGCAGATTGATTTACCTTTATCTTCTTTATTTTCAATATTTCTTCGCAGAGATTTATATTTTTGTCTTAATTCGTTTTTTATCTGCACTGAATCTGTTTCCTTATTTTTTCAGAAGTTTCTTCATTTGCAAGGCATTTTACTATTTCAAGACCGAAATCAACTGAAACACCAGCACCTCTTGCAGTTATAAATTTGCCGTCAGTTACAACATAGCTGTCAGTCATAACTTCTGCACCATCAAGAAATTGTTCAAAGCCCGGATAACAGATAGCTTTTTTTCCCTTTAAAAGTCCTTGTTTACCAAGAAGAGACGGACCTGCACAAATAGCGCATAGTAAAATATCTTTTTTTGCGGCTTCATTAACTGCTGAAACAACAAATTCTGAGTCGCAAAGATTTGTAACACCGGGCATACCGCCGGGGATAACCAATGCAGCGGCATTAGACAAATCAAAATCATCTTTTGAGATATCAGCCATAACTTTTACTCCGCAGGAAGCTTCAACAGTATCTGAGTAAACGCCAACTGTTTTAACATCAATACCTGCTCTTCTCATCATATCAACAGGCGCCATTGCCTCTGTGATTTCAAATCCGTCTGCTAAAAAAACATAAACCATAGTCATACCTCGCTTTTTATATCCCGTGTTGCCAAACGGAAATTCATAATCCGAATAAATCATACCTTTGGGATATTCAAACTCGCTTCCCTCATAAAGAAAAGCGGTAATTTCTTCAGTCTCATCAAAAAGTATTTTATCATTATATTCTTTGTCTGAATATAATTTTGTTTTTAATCCGAGTTTTGAATAAAAACTGAAAAGTTTATCATCGGCAGGAATAAGCCACAGAAAATCTGAAAGCCCCTTTGCATACTCTATAAGCGCTGAACTGTATCCTCTTTTTCTGTATTCTTCATAAGTGCTTACAGCATATACATATTTGCCGTTTTTACCACAGTAATTACAGTCAACAAGAATAATCATAGACACAAGCTTGTTATCGGCAAAGTATCCAAGGCACCTATAATTTCTGCAATTATTGAGAAAAAACAAAATATCTTCTTCAGTATCGCCAAAAACTTCCTGCCACAAGGATATAATCGCTTTATTATCAGTTGTAAATCTGATTTTCTCAGCCATTATATACTGCCACCTCTTTTTTAAGCCAAACTGACGGCTTATAAGACTGTTTTGCTTTTCGAAGTCCCTCTATTCCGAGGTCTTCCTCACGATTTACAAATTCATAACCGTCAGCAAGTAAAGATTTTGCAAACTCCTGATTAATAATTGCATAAGCCCCCTGTATATCCGCAGGCGCTTTTTCAAAATGAGTTACAAAGCAGTGGTCACTTAGCTTTTCGCCATAGGTATAAGCTACGGGCTGTGAATTTATTCTAATTAATCCGCCTTTAAAGCCAAGTTTATCGTAATTTTCAAAGCCGTTTAATACCGCTTCAAATTCAAAAGAATAATCAGAATCGTTGTCATCTTTCTGCTCAATCCAGTTTGAATGAAGACTTATACATTCAGAAATGTTTTTATCTGAAAGCTCCTCATAAGACCAGTCTGGGTTATTCTTTTTAAAATTAGTTATATGGTTTCTTTTTGAGTGATATTTCTTGCCCGAAAGAGAGGCAAGGTCGGCAGTATTATATATATAGTCGTTATTGCCGTCGTCGTATTCATAAGAAAAAGCATTCGCAAAGTCTGAATCAAGAACTGCTTTGTAGCTTTCTGTCACACCGTAAATTCTTGGCGTAATTCCGAGAGACTTTGCATCTTCTATGATTTCTTCGACAGCTTTTTTGAAATTACCCTCACCTATCGGAAGAGAATAAGAAATATTATTATTTGTTCCCCATCTGCAAATAACAAAATCGTCATAGCGGGCAATAAAAGTTTTATAAGCAGCGCGCCAGATATAAATATTTCCGAAAGTGTATTCGCAGTTCATACTGTGGGCGTGGGAAAAACATTCTGATACCCATTCTCTATCCTCAATTTCGGGTGTTTTAAAATTCAGCATAATTCCTCTTTTACTTTATTAATTATCTGTTCGTGGATTTCTTCTATTGAATACGGTTTTTCGCCGTCTGAACATTGAATAACTGTCCAGCCCTGTTTTTCTGCCGTGTAAAGAGCCGCTTTTCTGCATTTTTTAAGAAATTCAACATTAGCCTCGTGAACATCCTTTTTGTTTTCATCACCGCCGTAACGGCTAGTCATAAGCTTTTGCGAAACCTCAATCGGCATATCAAGAAAAATAACCAAATCAGGTTTGGGAATGCCGAGTTTTTCATACTCAAAATCTGCGCTCCACTCAAGATATGAGTCCCATTGCTCTAAAGGCAACTTCTCCATTTGATATATGGAGTTTGAAGTGGCATATCTGTCAGCAATAATAACCTTACCTGAAAGATAATCTTTTTTCCAGTCAAGCATATAGGACGAATATCTGTCCGTGGCATAAAAAGCTGAAGCAGCATAGGCATTGACGCTATCCGCAGACTTTCCGAACTCACCACCAAGATACATTTTTACAAGCGTACTCGAGGGGCTGTCATAATCGGGCAGTTTAATTTTACGGTATTCAATATTGTCTTTTTTAAGAGCGTCTTCAAGCAGCTGCGTTTGAGTTGATTTTCCGCTGCCGTCAAGCCCTTCGATAATTATCAGTTTTTGCATTTGTCTTTTCTTTGTACTTTCTTTTTATTTCCGTTCTTGTCCACAATATAAGTGTTATCAAGCTGAGAAGTCAAACTTTGCTTAATGCTTTCAATATACAATGCGCGAAGCTTTGCCTGTTCTTCTTTTTCGCTTTCAGAAAGTCCGCTGTCTTTAGCTTTGCGGGCAAGTTCGTTTATTCTGTTAATCTGTTCCTGTGTAATCATTAGTCTAAAAAGTCCTTCAATTTTTTGCTTCTGCTGGGGTGACGAAGCTTTCTGAGTGCTTTAGCCTCAATCTGTCTAATTCTTTCTCTCGTTACATTAAACTCTTTTCCAACCTCTTCAAGAGTTTTCGGATTGCCATCCTCAAGACCGAAACGAAGTGAAAGAACCTTTGCTTCTCTTGGTGTGAGAGTTTTGAGTACCTCTGAAAGCTGTTCTTTAAGAAGACTCATTGAAGCGGCGTCAGCGGGTGCAAGTGCGTCATCATCAGGAATGAAATCGCCGAGATGAGAATCTTCTTCCTCGCCTATGGGTGTTTCAAGAGAAACGGGTTCCTGAGCAACTCTGAGAATCTCTCTTACCTTTTCAGCGGGCATTTCAAGAAAATCAGCAATTTCCTCAGGTGTAGGCTCTTTGCCGTTTTGATGAAGAAGCTGGCTGTTAGCTTTCTTTACTTTATTGATTGTTTCAACCATATGAACGGGAATTCTTATAGTTCTTGCCTGGTCAGCAATAGCTCTTGTGATAGCCTGTCTTATCCACCAAGTAGCATAAGTTGAAAACTTAAATCCCTTTGTGTAATCGAACTTATCAACAGCCTTGATAAGACCCATATTTCCCTCTTGAATCAAATCAAGAAACTGCATTCCCCTGCCTACATATCTTTTAGCGATGCTTACAACAAGTCTGAGGTTTGCCTCAGCAAGTCTTTTCTTAGCAACGGGGTCGTCATCGGCAATTCTGATAGCGTATTCGATTTCTTCCTCTGCCGAAAGAAGCGGAACTCTGCCGATCTCTTTAAGATAAACCTTTACGGGATCGTCCATTGCTGCGCTGTCATTTGTTGCAACTGTGTCTGCCGCATCTGTGTCTTTCGGAAGGTCAACTTCAAGAGTTATTCCGTCAAGTGCTTCTGCAGAAAAGTCATCAATAATATTTACATTAGCGGCGTCAATCATATCATTGAGTTTTTCAAGCTCATCAACATCAAGATCGAGTTCGACAATAAGATTATCAATTTCCTGAGCAGTAAGGTGCCCTGTTGCTTTTCCTTTTTCAACAAGCTTTTTAAAAGCCGCAGTTTTTTTATCGTCCGTGCTCTGCATGTTTGTGTTTCCTTTGTTTTCCATAATTAATCTCCTCTAAAACTATGTATTCTTAAATAATTTTCTGAATTCATCATCACTCATATCGACAGCTGATTTCTTGTTCTTTTTATTATGTTCATCTACGATGGTATTCATACAATCCTTGAATTCCTCTTTAGGATTTTCGCTCGCTTCACCTTTTGCTATTATACCCGTTAGGCGGGCAATCTCCTGTGAGCTGAGCTTTGAAGAAAAATTCATAGGATCATTATCAAACCCATTGTCTATATTTTCAAGACAAATTTCGTAAACTTTTTGAAAAAATCCTGAAATAAGGTTATCTTTGCTGAAATCACCGAGCAGTTTTGCGCAATCGGGATATTTTATAAGCAGATATAAAAATCTTTCAACTGCTTTTATATATTTTGAAGATGCGCCGGTCTGCATACTTTCTCGGTTGTTATTTCTAATAGTATCTGTAATAACGCTTGTATACTGTTTTTTTCTTACGGCTCTATCCCGTTTATCTATATAATTCTTCATCTGCTGTGCGGCAGATGTTTTATTAACTCCTATTTCCTCAGAAACTCTTGTCAAATATAAATCTCTCTCAACAGGTTCAACATCGGCAAGAATTTTAGTTACTTCATTCATAAAGTTGATTTTACCCTGAGTTGTGGATAGATTATACTTGCCACGCTCGTTGAGAATTTTATATTCAGTAACATTGAGTGATTTATCAAGCATTGCGTTGAATTTTTCAACTCCGACATTTTTAATTATTTCATCAGGGTCTTTTCCGTATTCAAAATGAGGAATAAGTATGTTTAAATTCGTATTTTTGAATATTTCGATAGCTTTTTTAACAGCTTTCTGCCCTGCCTCATCTGCGTCATAAGCGAGGATTACCTCGTTTGAATATCTGCTGATAAGATGCGCCTGTTCGGGTGTGAGAGCAGTACCGCATCCTGCAACTGCATTTTTGAAACCAGCCTGGTGCATGGATATTACATCCATATAACCCTCGCAGAGTATTATTTTCTCAGACGCACAGTCTTTTGCAAAATTAAGAGCAAAAAGCTCATTTGTCTTTTTATAAACAAGCGTGTCGCCCGTGTTGATATATTTGGGTTTACTGTCATCAAGAACTCGTCCGCCGAATGCAATAACATTTCCTCTGACATCTATAATCGGCGTCATTACCCTGTTTCTGAAATTATCGTAATAACCTTTTTCACCTTTTCTGACAAGTCCTGCCTCGTACATTTCCGAATAGGAAAAGCCTTTGGCAGAAAGATGTTTCATAAGACTGTTCCAGCTATTGGGTGCGTATCCTAAACCGAATTTTCTAATGGTGTGGTCGGTCAAACCTCTTGCATGGTAATAATTAAGTCCGTCAGCACCTTCGTCACTATAAAGATAAGAATAAAAATATTGCGCCGCTTCTCTGTTCACTTGATATATTCTTCGTCTTTTCTTCGCAAGACTGTCATCAAATCCGTCCTGAGGCATTTGAATACCTGCCTTATCAGCTAGATACTTAAGTGCGTCAATATAATCAAGATTTTCTATGTTTTTTATAAAAGTTACGGCATCACCGCCTACTCCGCATCCAAAGCAATAAAATGACTGCGTATCGGGATATACTGTAAATGACGGTGTTTTCTCATTATGGAAAGGACAAAGTCCTACAAAAGTACTTCCGCGGCGTTTGAGTGTAACATAAGAAGAGATTATATCTTCAATATCTGTTTTATATTTTAGTTCTTGTAAAAATGAATCACTGATAGCCATAAAATCTCTCCTTTCCCGTTAATCATTCAAGCATAAACTTAGGCATAAAAAGTTCGCTGTATTTTCTCAGAGCATAAACATCGCTCATTCCTGCGATAAAATCACAAACAGCTCGTTCGTTTCCCTCATTTTCCGCTATGTAAATAAATGTCTGCGGCATATGTTCAATGTTATTGATATAGTAATTATAAAGTTTTTCAACTATATGATATGCCTTTTCATCTTCTGCCCTGCATTCACCGCTGTTATAAACACAACTGTACATAAAATCGCAAAGTTCACCGAAAACAGTCTCATAATCATCGCTTAGTCTGATTGTTTTGTCGCTGTTATTTATCGCATTGAGAACAAGGCTGTTGATTCTCTCTGATTTTCTTTTTCCGAGCACTTCCCGTATTTTGTTGGGAATGTCATTTTCTTTAAGCATACCCGCTGTTATAGCGTCGTCAATATCGTGGTTTATATAAGCAATCCTGTCTGCAAGGCGAATTATCTGACCCTCAAGGGTAAAAGCTTCTTCGCCTTTCGTGTGGCACAGAATACCATTTTTAACTTCAGCCGTAAGATTAAGTCCTTTGCCGTTTTTCTCGATTTTTTCAACAACTCTTATACTCTGCTCATAGTGGTGAAAATCAACTGTGGAAATATCCTGCAAAGCTCTTTCACCGGCATGTCCGAACGGAGTGTGGCCAAGGTCGTGACCTAATGCAGCAGCCTCAGTCAAATCTTCATTAAGCTGAAGCGCCCTTGCTATTGTTCTCGCAATCTGGGCAACCTCAAGAGTGTGAGTTAATCTTGTTCGATAATGGTCGCCGTTCGGCGCAAGAAACACCTGTGTTTTATGTTTAAGTCTTCTAAACGCTTCAGAATGGATAATTCTATCTCTATCCCTTTGATAGCAAGTTCTTATCGGGCACTCATCTTCATTAACATCTCTACCCAAAGATTCGCAGGCTAAAGATGCACGAGAGCACAAAGTCAGTCTTTCTGTTTCTTCTGCTCTTTCCCTGATCTGTCTCTTATACACATCTCCGAGCCCACGAGACCGAGGCTGATCTC
>ERZ1027013.153-NODE-153-length-29534-cov-16.609078_pt1 | contig 29534 bp, 33 predicted proteins | sample MGYA00519446_ERZ1027013 | MGnify/ENA primary metagenome ERZ1027013 (study PRJEB26926, sample SAMN06164699) | human gut metagenome | biome: ENVO:00009003; feature: ENVO:2100002; material: ENVO:00002003 | host: Homo sapiens | place: USA | collected 2012 ... | reverse complement strand
ATACGAGATCAGCCTCGGTCTCGTGGGCTCGGAGATGTGTATAAGAGACAGCTAAGGAACACGGCGTTTTCGTTGAGAAAAACGGAGTGCTTATGATGGGCACTTTCCACCCTGCGGCAATACTCAGAAACCCGAACAACAAGGAACTTGCTTTTCAGGATTGGCTCGCTCTGCGTGACAAAATCAACGAACTCGGTATTGAAATATAACATTATATATTTTTAAGGCAATTCAAAAGCCCCCGATAAGTATCTTCTTATCGGAGGCTTTTTTTGTTTTAATTTATGTTTTTTGTGTTTATTTTTTTATGTTTTTGCACGCAACAAAATCAATGCCCGTGTCAAAAACATTTTCTATAACCTTGTCGCCCGTATTTATCGGTGCCTCAAGCAAAACATCGTCAAGAAGCGCCATAGCGTCAAACATTTTTTCTTTCGGTATTGCGCCGTTTGTTTTAACGGGGCATCTTGGATATTCCTTGCTGTTTGTCCTAACAGTAGAGGTGATAACTCTTTTAGGATTTTTCAGCTCGTTTTTTCCGTACTCTGCGCCTCTCGGGCAGGAATTTCCCGTAACGGCATAGCCGTTTTCTTCATCAACTTTAAGATGACAGCCCTTGGGGCAAGTTATACAAATAAGTTCAGTCATTGCAACCCCTCCCGTCACTGTGCGTCAACTGCCGAAACGGTGATTTCGCCTAAAACCGCCTTGTCAAGCAGTACTTTCGGAATTTTGATTTTTTCCATTTCGCCCGGCGCCATATGCTCACGCTTAAACTGGGCAATCTGTGTTTCGCCGTCAGTTACAACAATTTTGCTGTCGCCGAAAATCTGCCTTACTCTGAAAAAGATTTCAGCGCCGTCAGCGTCTTTTCTTATCCTCTGCGGAACGGTGTATCCCACCGCGTTTCCGTTTTTGAGGGTGATATAATCATCCCTGTCTTTTTCGCCGCTTAATACATATTCGGCGGCGGCTTTGCCTGCCTTCATGCTTTCAAGCGTAACAAAGTCAACAAGGTCGTGAACATGAACAACATTTCCGCAGGCAAAAATTCCGCTGACGGATGTTTCCATATTCTCAAAAACAACTGCGCCCTTTGTGCGTGCGTCCATTTCAATATCCGCCGTTTTTGTAAGCTCGTTTTCGGGGATAAGACCAACGGAAAGCAAAACGGTATCGCAGTCAAAATGAATTTCTGTGCCGTCAATCGGTTTTCCGTCTGTGCCCACTTTTGCAACAGTTACGCCCTCAACTCTGTTTTTGCCCTGAATGTCAACAATAGTGTGTGAAAGGTAAAGCGGAATATCAAAGTCATTAAGGCATTGAACGATATTTCTCTGAAGTCCGCCCGAGTACGGCATAAGCTCAACGCAGGCAAGCACCTTTGCGCCCTCAAGCGTCATTCTTCGAGCCATAATAAGTCCGATGTCGCCCGAGCCGAGAATAACAACTCTTTTGCCCACCATATGTCCTTCGATGTTTACATATCTCTGTGCCGCACCTGCCGTTAAAACGCCTGCGGGGCGAGTGCCTGGAATGCTGATTGCGCCTCTTGTTCTCTCACGGCAACCCATTGCAAGCACTATTGACTGTGCGCCGAGCACCTGATAGCCCTTTTTAGTGTTTACGCAGTGAACCTCTTTGTTTTGAGTTATCTCAAGCACCATTGTGTCCGTCATAACTTCAACATCGGTGTCAGAAAGCATATTGATAAATCTGCCTGCGTATTCGGGGCCTGTAAGTTCTTCTTTGAAATAGTCAAGACCGAAACCGCTGTGGATACACTGATTGAGTATTCCGCCGAGTTCCTTGTCTCTCTCTATAATAAGGATTTTTTTAAGTCCGTTTTCATATGCAGAAAGCGCCGCGGCAAGACCTGCGGGACCTCCGCCTATAACGATAAGCTCATACATCATTCATCCCTCCCGCATTTTGTTTCGCCTGTGAGAATATAGCTTCCCGTGTTGTCCTGAAGAATATCCTCAAAAGGAACTTTTTTGTATTTTGCCATTATTTCAAGCACCTTGGGGCCGCAGAAACCGCCCTGGCATCTGCCCATGCCCGTGCCTGCACGGCGTTTAATTCCGTCAAGTGAAACGGGCGGAATCGGCGATTTGAGCGCCTCAAGAATTTCGCCCTCTGTTATTGTTTCGCATCGGCATATAACCCTGCCGTAAGCGGGATTTTCACGAATGAGTTTGTTCTTTTCCTCCTGTGAAAGCTCTTTGAAACGCACACGCTTGCGAGTGTCACAGTATGCGCTCTTTTCTTCAAGCGCAAGCCCTTTTTCGCCCAGCATTTTAACAGCTTCAAGCGCAATTGCAGGAGCGGCGGAAAGACCGGGTGACTTAATTCCCGCAAGGTCAAGGAAATTCTCTGCGGCAAATGCGATGATAAAATCGTCAATATCGGTAACGGCTCTCACGCCTGTGAAATTTCTTATATTTTCTCTGAATGAGATTGTCGGTATGGATTTGAGCGCCTTTTCTCTTACAAATTCAAGACAGCTTGCTTTTGTAGAGGTGTCGTGCTTGTCTCTCTTGTCCGCATTAGGGCCTACAATGAGATTGCCGTGAACGGTAGGCGCAACAAGAACACCTTTTCCGTCCTTGTTCGGGCACTGGAAAATTACATGGTTTGCCCTTGTGCCCTCGCACTTATCAAGCAAATAGTATTCGCCTGCGCTTGGAACAACCTTGTATTTTTCGGGCGCCGCCATATTATGAATTTCATCGCAGTCAACACCTGCGGCGTTTACAACAAATTTTGCGTCAACGCTCTGTGTGTCGCTCTCAATATGCCAATAGCCGTCCTGTTTTGTAATGCTTTTTACTCCGAAATTGAGTTTTACATTCACGCCGTTTTCAACAGCGGTTTCAGCAAATGCAAGCCCGTATTCCCACGGGTTAACTATTGCCGCCGTGGGAGCGTAAAGTGCGCATATTGCCTCGTCTGAAATCTGAGGTTCAAGCTCTTTAAGTTCATCTTTTTCAACAATTCTGAGACCCTGAACACCGTTTTTATTGCCTCTTTCATAAAGCGTTTCAACTGTCTTTCTCTCTTCTTCTGAAAAGGCAACAACAAGCGAGCCTATCTGCTTGTAGTGAACATCAAGCTTTTTGCAAAGCTTTTTTGCCATTTCTGAGCCTTTAACATTAAGCCTTGCCATAAGAGTGCCCGGCTCAGGGTCATAGCCTGCGTGAATAATTGCGCTGTTTGCCCTTGTTGTTTCACAGCAGACATCGTTTTTCTTTTCCAGCAGGGCAATTTTCAGTCTGTAACGGCTGAGATAATAAGCCGTTGCAGAGCCTGTAATGCCTCCGCCGATGATTGCAACATCATACATAATTTTTACCCCCGTTATTTATACCGTAAATTCATTCCCCAATGAAAACTACGGTTAAAAATCTTTTTGTGACTGAACGCTTGTTTCCTCCTTGTTTTCGTCTATGAAAACAGTTGGATACCATTCCTCAGCAAATCTGTAAGGATTGGTTTTGCCGTTGGCGTCGTACCACGCCTGAGGATAGTGAACGGAATCGTTTATTTCAGCTTGGGTTTGCTTTTCGCCGTTCAAAACTCCTACAACAACAAATTTTGTGTCCTCCATAAAGTCTGAATCAGCCGCAATGGTTATAAGTTTGTCAGAATTGTATGAAAGCTCATAGCCTGTGTGGTAAAGACAGCGGCTGTTAAGCCTGTCAAGATAATTGTTAAAGCTTGCGCCCGTCATCTGTTTTGTGAAGTTGTAAGGAAAACAGTAGCCGTTGTCATCGGACGGTATTGTGTTCGTGTAAAAAGCGCCGATAACATTGAACTCGTAATCCTCATAAAGTGTTGAATATATAATTTTTTGCTCGGAATTAAGATATGTGTTCATATCTTTGTATGCGCTTTCAAGATTGCATTTGTCGCTGTTTATGTAAACAACCGTGTTAAAATCAAGCGTATCCGTGCTGTTTGAGCCGTCAAGAGTCGGCGTTTCGGTTTTGACGCTTTCAGGCAGAATATAGTCGTTATAATCGCAGTCGGGAATTGAAATATATCCCGTCATATTCTGATGAAGCGCATAATAGTCGCAGTATTCTGCTTTTATTCCAACGGGAAAACTAACATCGGGATATTTTTCCTCATACGGTTTAAGATAACCTGTTGTTGCGTTGTCATAAATCAAAACAGAACCTGCAATAATTCCTGCCGACGCAACAACGCACACAGCGCCGATGATAAGCTTTTTCCTTTTTGCCTTGTCTTTGGGAATAAGATTTTTGAAAGAAAACCTGGCTTTCTTTTCATCGTTTTCTTCTGTTTTCTTGTTTTTGTGAAAACTGATTTTCAGCCCGTTTTTCTTTTTGCCTTCTTCCTCTTTCGGCAGTTCAATTTCTCCGAAGCTTTCAATATGCTTTTCCTTTTGCTTGCCGAAATCTCTTAAAAGCTCGTCTATTTCTCCGAGGTTTTCACTCTGTTTGTTTTTATTATCGTCCATAATAATCAGCCCCTTGCCATAATGACTTTGTTTTCAACAGTTAATTATATTCGTCTGTTACTTAACGAATACACGCCTTGCGTTTTTAACCGCCGTTTTAATCATTTCGTCAAGGTTTTCAATTTTTTCCTCTGCCGCAACAACATCCGCAATTTTCGGTCTTGTTCTCGGGTGTTTCGGTGTGAATACCGTGCAGCAGTCCTCATACGGCTGAATAGATGTTTCAAAAGTGCCGATTTTTCTTGAAATTGCAACAATTTCGTCCTTGTCCATTCCTATGCACGGTCTGAAAACAGGTAAATCTGCGGCGCAGTCTGTGCAACCGAGTGCGTAAATTGTCTGGCTTGCAACCTGACCGAGACTTTCGCCCGTGATAAGCGCACTGCAATTCTGCTCCCTTGCGATTTTACTGCTTATGTTCATCATAATGCGGCGCATAACAAGTGTGAAATATTCCTCGGGGCAGTAATCTCTGATTGCCTCTTGAATTTCTGTAAACGGCACAATATATGTTGTGATTGTTCCGCTGTATGCCGCAACTTTTTTGAGAAGATCAAGCACTTTCATCTCTGCAAGTTCGCTTGTGTACGGCGGGGAAGCAAAGTGAACTGAAATAAGCTCAATTCCTCTTTTCGCCATCATATATGCCGCAACGGGGCTGTCAATTCCGCCGCTGATAAGAACTGCGGCTCTGCCGCTTGTGCCTGTCGGCATACCGCCTGCGCCCTTTATGTTGTTTCCTCTTACGAATGCGTAATTGTCCCTAACCTCAACCGTTACGGTTATTTCAGGGTTGTGAACATCTACTTTGAGGTGGTTGAAATTTTTAAGTATAACTCCGCCGAGTTCTCTGCATATCTCGGGTGATTTGAGCGGGAATTTCTTGTCGCTTCTCTTTGCCTCAACCTTAAAGGTCTTAACGCAGGAAAGCTCGTCCTTTAAATATTCCTTTGTTGTTTCAATAATGCTCTTCATATCTTTTTCGCACACTGCGGCTCTTGAAAGAGCGGCAATGCCGAAAACTTTTTCAAGCCTTTCAGCCGCCTCGTCAAGGTCAACTCCGTCTTCAAGTGCGTCAACCATAATGGTGGACTGGCTTTTGGTGAACTTAAATTCGCCCAAGTCCGCAAGGTGGCGTCTCATATTTTTAATGAGCACATCCTCAAATGTGTTTCTGTTGAGCCCTTTTAAAACAAGCTCGCCGTTTTTAACAAGTATAATTTCTTTCATATTTACCTCGGGTGTTTTTGTGTAATATCCTTTAACGCTTCAAAAAGCGCGTCGGCGTCCTCTTTTGAGCTGTCCCTCGAAAAGCTTACTCTTATGCTCTTGTCGGTAATCTCGTCGCTAAGGTGCATTGCGGAAAGCACATGGCTTTTTTTGCCCTTTGCGCACGCTGAACCGTTGCTAACATAAACGCCGTATTTTGCCGAAAGCTCCTGAACAATTGTCTGGCTTCTCATAAATGTCGGCACATAAATATTGAGAATATAGGGCGACGCATTTTCTGCGCTGTTTATTTTAAGCCCGTCAATCTGAAGCAGTTTTTCCCTTGTGTAGCTGTTAAGCTCTTTCATTTTCTCTTCCTGCTTTTCAGGGTCGGGCAGAGCGGCAACCGCCGCCGCAAATCCTGCAATAAGGGGCGACGCTTCCGTGCCTGGTCTTATTTTTTTCTCCTGCTCGCCGCCGAAAGTTCTCGGCAGGATTCTAACGCCTTTTCTTATATAGAGCGCTCCGCAGCCCTTTGGACCGTGAATTTTATGCGCCGTAACGGAAATGAGGTCTGCGCCTAATTTTTTGGGCGAAATCTTTACCTTTCCGAACGCCTGAACGCAGTCTATATGGATAAGGGCGGGGGCGTTTTTTAGTTTTACCGCCTTTTTGATTTTTTCAACGGGCATAACCGAGCCCACTTCGTTGTTTATATACATAACGGAAACAAGTATCGTCTTGTCGTCAATCACCTGCATAAGTTCCGTTTCGCTTATAAAGCCCTGACTGTCGGGCATAAGGCGCACAACCTCAAAGCCCTCTTTTTCAAGTTCGTCAATGCTTTGAAGCACGCTTTCGTGCTCAATCGCCGTGGTGACGATTTTGTTTCCTTTTCTTCTGTTTGCGTATGCCGCACCGAAAACGGCAAGGTTGTTTGCCTCCGTCGCTCCGCTTGTAAAAAATATCTCGTCCCTGTCGCAGGAAAGGGCGTCTGCAAGTATCTGCCTTGCTTCAATAATCTTTTTTGCCGCCGCAATTCCCGGATTGTGTAGGCTTGACGGGTTTGCGTATGTCTCAGTGAGCATACTCATAACAGCGTCAACCGCCTCTTTGCACGGCTTTGTAGTTGCGCTGTTGTCAAGATAAGCTTCCATTGTTTAACATTTCCCTGACTTTCATAATTCCTATCTGAGTTTTGGCGTCCTTAAATTCACCGTTTATACAGCGGTCAAACGCCTCGCCGAGCGGCACTTTGTAGACATCAAGTCTTTCGTCCTCGTCAAGATGCTGTTCGCCGAATTCAAGCCCCGTTGCATAGTAGAGCCTGATTATTTCCCCACAGTAACCGGGTGTGGGATAAAGTTCCCCGATATATTTAAAGTTTTCAGCAGTGCAGCCGCACTCCTCCTGAAATTCTCTTTTTGCCGCTTCAAACGGGTCTTCGCCCTTTTCAAGCTTGCCTGCGGGAATTTCAAAAAGCACCTCTTTGTACGGCGCTCTGAACTGGCGCACAAGAAGAACTTCGCCCTCTTGGGTAAGTCCGATAATTGCAACGCCGCCGTTGTGGTCAACTATTTCTCTTTTTGCCTGTGTGCCGTCAACAAGCTGTACGGTGTCTTCGTGAACGGTGATTATGCGTCCGTTGAAAATGCCCGTGCTCTCCTCTGTCTGCTCAAAGTAGCCGAGAGCAACAGCCTCAATATCCTGCGGCTTTTCCGCAATGAAGTCCGCTCCTGCTTCTATAAATTCAAACTTGTTGCCGTAGCCCCAAAGCACGCCAACGGAAAGCAGATTGTTCGCCTTTGCGCCTGCAATGTCATAGTTTTTATCGCCAACCATAATTGCGCTGTCGGGCGGTGTGTTAAGTTCCGCAAGGCATCTTGTTATAATGCTTGCCTTCGTTTCGCAGTCCGCTGTAAAGCTAACTCCGCAAATGGCGTCAAAATATTTTATAACTCCGAATTTTTCAAGTAATGTTTCAATATATTTCTGCGGCTTTGAAGATGCTATGCCGATTTTGATACCGTCGTTTTTAAGCGCTTCAAGCAGTCCCCTGATGTCCTCGTAAAGTTCGCTCTCGTAAACGCCCTGATTTGTGTAGCGCTCCCTGTATTTTTTAACAAGCTCAAGCGCGGTCTGCGGGTCTGCGCCGAATCTTTCCTGAAATGTTACAAGCAGGGGAGGGCCGATGAAAAATTCAAGTTCGCTGTCGTCCTCGGGCACATCGTAACCAAAAGCTTCAAGCGCATATTTAGCGCTTTTTATTATTCCTTCGCCAGTTTTACAGATAGTGCCGTCAAAATCAAAAATAACAGATTTAAATTTCATATCATTACCTCTGCCGCTTATTCTTTCGGGGTGTTCAGCTTGCTCATAAATTTTTCGCCTGAAACGGCAAAACGTGCAATCGTGCCGCCGCCGATTTTTTCAGAAAAGCCGTTTACTGCTTCAACCTCAAAAGTTATCTTTCTTCCCTCAACAGCGGTGATTTTTGCCGTTGCTGTAATTTCTTCGCCTACGGCGCTTGCCTTATCGTGCGAAATGTTTATGCTTATTCCAACCGTTGTTTCGTCCCCTTCAAGAAACGGCTCAACGGCAAGGCAGGTTGCCTTTTCCATAAGCGCAACCATAAACGGCGTTGCAAAAACCTCAAGCGAACCGCTCTGCGCCGCTACCGCCGTGTTTTCGGATGATACCTTTGTTGTTGCAGACGCTAACGCGCCTAAAGTGATTTCTTTCATACTACACCCCTAAGATAAATTTAATATAAATTAATTATATATATATTGTAAACTGTGTAGATTAGTATATCATATTTTATATAATAATACAATAAATAATAATCGGTGTGGAAATGTTGCCCGTATTGTGCTACAATAATCAAAATGTCGGATTATACGGCGTTTTTTTTATGAAAGGAAGTGGCGGATTGAAAAAAGACGCTTCAAGAATATATCTACTCGATGAGCTTCGCGGTTTCGCAATTCTCTGTATGGTAGTCCACCACGCATTTTACGATGTCGGCTTCGTCCTCAAGCTTGACTGGGGATACAGAGTGTTTGATTTTCTCTGTATTTTTCAGCCGATTTTCTGGGCGATATTTATTATAATTTCGGGAATATGCTCCCGCCTGTCAAGAAATACCCTGCGCAGGGGGCTTATAGTTTTTGCAGGCGGTGCGGCGGTAACGATTGTCACGGCAGTAATAATGCCTGCAATGGGAATAACGGGGGCTGAAATCTATTTCGGCATTCTTTCGTGCCTCGGTTCGTGTATGATTATCACAGGGCTTATAATGCCCCTGATTGAAAAAAGCAACGAAAAGGTGGGTATGCTTGTTTCGGCGCTTCTTTTTCTCGCAACATATTCAATCACTTCGTCAAGAACTCTCTTTTTCGGGCTTGTAAAATTACCCGATGTTTTGTTCTCCACGGATATTACGGCGCCACTCGGTTTTCATACCGAATATTTTGCGTCCGCCGATTATTTTTCTCTTATCCCGTGGTTTTTTATGTTTTTGTTCGGCGCATTTGTCGGCAAATACGCAAAGGCAGGGGCGTTTCCAGCTTTCACCTATAAAAGCAGGTCTAAATTCTTTCAGAAAGTCGGCAAAAACAGCTTGTGGGTCTATCTTCTTCATCAGCCTGCTTTGTATTTGATTATGTATATAATCAGCTTTTTTCAGCTCCTCGCTCTTTGATATTTTTGTTAAAAATAGTAATTTTACATCCTTATATCTTGAACATAAAAAGCACACCTTTCATAAAATAAGAAAGGTGTGCTTTACAACTGTTGGCGGCGGTGGGCACTGCCCCTCAGAACAGCCTTCGCTGTATCGGTTGATTATATATCAGGGTGAGCACCTCGGGCTTCACGGTTTTTTTGCCGTGAGGCCTGCCTGTTTTTGTTCGGTTTTTTTATTTTGTTCGGCTGTTACTGTATGTAATCAGTCCATATGGAATTTGCCCTGTTAAGAGCGCTTATGCAGTAGGACAGGCGGTTGTTTACCGTTTCCCTTGCGCTTTCAATATGCCTGCTTACCGTGGGCTGTGAAAGTTTAAGCGCCTTTGCAATTTCCGTCTGCGTCATATTTTCATTGTATTTCATTTTAAGGCATCTGCGCTGGCGTTCCGTAAGCTCCTGTTTCATTATCATGGGCAAAACGGCTTTTATCGCCGCCTTGCTGACAAGCTGAGAATCTATATCCGCTCCTGCCTGTGCGTTTTGAGAATTATAATATCCGTCAATTAAGTCGTGTGTTCTCATATTCGGAGTCCTCCTCGTAGTAGTTTGAAAGCATTGCCGAAATTATTTTGCACTGACTCGCCATATCGTAATATGTTTTTATCTTTCTTCTCAATATCAGTAAATCCTCACCTGAATACACATATAAAAGTGGTCTGAGTCCTTCTATTTTTGCATTTAAAACATTGTATTGATTCTCGTATTCGTCAGCAAGCTGAGTTATTTTCATTTGCATACACCTCCTGTTTTCACAAGGCGCAAAACTGTTGGGGCGGTCGTTTCCGTCTTGCAAAAACAATATTAAACGAACAAATGTTCTATGTCAATAAAAAGACTTTTTTTGCCCTTTTCTCTGTTTTTTAGCATATTTTACAGTACAAAAAAACAGACTGTACTAAAAATTGACGAAAAGAAGTTCACAATTGAAAATTTTGGCAAAATCCCTGTTTCGTCAAATTGTGTAAAAACTTTTATAATTTTGCTTGACAAATTGTGCAATGTTGATTATAATGTAAATTACCTTGAAAGCGGAGCCGCAACCGCTTCAAGTATCTTGTCCTCCTATAGTTTGTTATAGACAGAGAGGGGAAAGGCAGTGTGTTATACACTGCCTTTCTTCTTTTATAAAGATTGTCATAAAAAAACAAAAAGGATAATATGTATAAATAACACAAAAACGCATTTTTGTTTAAAATATACAAATAATATATTAAGTTTTTTTACAATAGTAATGTTGAAATTATCGGCGGTATTATAGTAAACTTAAATAAAAAGGATGATTTTTATGGACAATGTTATTACAATTACATCTGACAGAGACGAAAGAGTTTATATCCACGCAACAAACGGTCATTTCGTAACTGCAAATGCGCATATAAATTATTATGTAGGTACTTCAGATATAAAGCACAATCATAATGTTTCGGTTGACACCGCAATGCTTATGGCATCATATTATGTTGAAAGGGATATTAAGGCTGATACGGTTTTGTGCCTTTATGAAACTCAGGCGCTCGGCGCTTATCTTGCTCACGAGCTTTCAAGACCCACTATGCTTTCTCCCAACCCCAGCGGCGAAATCTATGTTTTAGGCCCTGAGTATGACGCTATGGGAAATATGATTTTCAGAGATAATCTTGTTAAAATGATTAACGGCAAGAGAGTTATTGTTCTTATTTCCTGTATAACAAGCGGTCAGACAGTTGAAAGAGCCATCGAAAGCGTTAGCTACTACGGCGGTTCTGTTGTCGGCATCAGCGCAGTATTCAGCGCAACTAAGGAGATTGCAGGACTTGAAGTAAACACTATTTTCACGGAAAACGATTTGCCCGGTTATCAGGTTTACGACAAGCATAACTGCCCGCTTTGCAAAGAGGATAAGCCTGTAAATGCCATTGTAAACGGCTACGGCTACTCAAAGCTTTAATTAAAATATAAACTTGACTTTTATAATCAATGTGTTATAATTACCTTACCGTTTAAGGTTGGTAAATTGAATATTACCCAATAAAGACTGTGAAGCAGAAAAAGATTTTAATTTGCGTTTTCAGAGAGCCGATGTTTGGTGAAAATCGGTAACGGAATTATTATGTATAGCTCTCTGCGGAGTTGCCGCCCTGAAAAATATTTAATAGGGGCAGCCGTGTAACGGCGTTAAGCGTTAAGGCATTGTGTGATGCTAAAGGGCGGGTTTCCCGCTGAAGTAGGGTGGTACCGTGTAGATTTTCTACGCCCCTATATTACGATAGGGGCGTATTTTTTATGCCCTTTGTATGAAAGGAGTTTTTACTATGTTAAAAGGATATAAGAAATATATCCCGTTCACACCAATCAATATTCCGGACAGAACTTGGCCGGATAAGGTTATCGAAAAAGCGCCCGTTTGGTGCTCGGTTGATTTGAGAGACGGCAATCAGGCTCTTGTTGACCCGATGAATCTTGACGAGAAATTAGAGCTTTTCAAAACGCTCGTTGATGTAGGCTTTAAAGAAATTGAGGTAGGCTTCCCGTCAGCTTCAGAAACAGAATATGAAATACTCAGAACTCTTATTGACGGCAATTATATTCCCGATGATGTAACTATTCAGGTGCTTGTTCAGGCAAGACCTCACCTTATCAGAAAAACTTTTGAGGCAATCAGCGGAGCAAAAAATGTTATCGTTCATTTTTACAACTCCACTTCAACTCTTCAGCGTAAGGTTGTTTTCAAAACAGATATGCAGGGCGTTATCGACATTGCAGTTGAGGGCGCAAAGCTTATTAAGGAACTTACAGATGAGGAGCTTGCACGCAATCCCGAAATGAATATCCGCTATGAATATTCTCCTGAATCTTTCTCAGGCACGGAGATTGACAATTCAATAAAAATCTGCGAAGAGGTTATGAAGATTATGGGCTCAACACCCGAAAACCCCATTATCCTCAATCTGCCGTCAACTGTTGAATGTTCAACTCCCAACGGCTATGCAGACCAGATAGAGTATTTCTGCCGCCATATGGAAAACAGAGAGTCGGCAATCATTTCTCTTCATCCCCATAACGACAGAGGCGAGGGCGTTGCGGCAACCGAGCTTGCACTTATGGCAGGCGCAGACAGAGTTGAGGGCACGCTTTTCGGAAACGGCGAGCGCACGGGAAATGTTGACATTGTAACTCTCGCTCTCAATATGTGGACTCAGGGTGTTGACCCCGAGCTGGATTTCCACGATATAAACAGAATAAAAGAGGTTTACGAGCGCACAACGAAAATGAAAGTTCCGCCCCGTCAGCCATATGCAGGCGAGCTTGTGTTCACAGCATTTTCAGGCTCTCATCAGGACGCTATCAACAAGGGCAAGATTTATATGGAAGAAACAAATTCCGATTACTGGGAAGTTCCTTATCTTCCTATCGACCCTGCAGATGTCGGCAGAGAATACGAGCCTGTTATCCGCATTAATTCACAGAGCGGAAAGGGCGGCGCGGCGTTTATCCTTTCAACGGATTACGGCATTAAAATGCCCAAGGCAATGCACACAGAATTCGGCGCAATCGTTAAGCACGCCTGTGATGTAAAGGGCAAGGAGCTTCAGCCCGAAGAGGTGTTCGACCTTTTCCAGAAAGAATACAGAAATGTTGTCGGCCCATATAAAATCATCAACCACAAAACATACGAGGAAAAAGAAGAGGGCGAATATCTTACCCGTGTTCATTTTGAGGGCACAATCAGAGTTAAAGACGGCTCTCTTGTTAAGATTGACGGAATGGGGAGCGGTCCTATTGACGCATTCTTTAACGCACTCGGTCAGGTAGGTATTGAGGGTTATAAGTTTGTGGATTACAGCGAACACGCTATTTCCGTAGGCTCAGACTCAAAGGCTATTTCCTACATTCATCTTAAAAATCCCGATGATAAGGACATATTCGGCATAGGCGTTTCACACAATATCGGTTACGCTTCTCTCAAGGGTATCATCTGTGCAGTAAACCGTGACCAGAAAGACTGCGTAAGGGATGACACAATGCCAGGTATTTTTGAAAAATAAGTTTTGCGGAGGCAAGGTATGAATAATTATAAAATCACAGTTTTAAAGGGCGACGGTATCGGCCCCGAAATAGTAGACGAATGTATAAAGGTGCTTGACGCCGCAGGGGAAAAATTCGGCTTTGAATTTTCATATGATTATCAGCTTCTCGGCGGCTGCGCTATTGATGAAAAGGGCGTTCCGTTCCCCAAGGAAACAGAGGATGCGTGCAAAGCGTCAGACGCAGTATTGCTCGGTGCAGTAGGCGGCCCGAAGTGGGACAGCCAGCCTGGTAACAACCGCCCCGAGGCAGGTTTGCTTGCTATCAGAGAATCACTCGGACTTTTTGCAAATCTCCGCCCTGCAAAGATTTTCGCTCCGCTCAAGAGCGCTTCTCCCATTAAAGAGGAGATTATCGGAAACGGACTTGATATTCTTATCGTTCGTGAACTTACAGGCGGAATTTATTTCGGCGACAGAGGCACTTATGAAGAAAACGGCGTAACAGGCGCTTATGATACAGAGCGTTACACCGTTCCTGAAATTGAAAGAATCGTAAGAGCAGGTTTTGAATATGCAATGAAGAGGGGTAAAAAGCTCACTTGCGTTGACAAGGCAAATGTTCTTGATTCTTCAAGACTGTGGCGCAAGGTTGCCGAAGAAGTTAAGGCTGATTATCCCGAAGTTGAGCTTTCTTATATGTATGTTGACAACTGCGCTATGCAGCTTGTTCGCAACCCGGGTCAGTTTGACACAATCGTAACTTCAAATATGTTCGGCGATATTCTTTCGGACGAAGCTTCAATGATAAGCGGCTCAATCGGTATGCTCGCTTCCGCTTCTCTTGCAAAGGGCACTTTCGGTCTTTATGAGCCTATCCACGGCTCCGCTCCCGATATTGCAGGTATGCAGAAAGCAAACCCGCTTGCAACAATCCTTTCGGGCGCAATGATGCTCCGCTATACTTTCGGTGAGGCTGAAGCTGCGGACGCAATTGAAAAGGCTGTTGACTGCGCTCTTACAAAGGCAAGAACTCCCGATATTTATGAAGAGGGCTTTGAAAAGGTGACCACATCTCAGATGGGCGACCTTGTTGTTTCTCTTTTATAATTACAAAGGTTAAAATAAAACGCTCTGCTGTGCGGCAGGGCGTTTTTGTTTTGCCAAGAATGGGGCGTTTATGAACATAGTATAAATTAAGTTTTAATTAGCCTGCGTGTTGTTGACTTTTTCGGACAAGGGCAATATAATAAGTCGAAATAGTTTGAAAGCAAACTAATTTTGTTCCGCTGTACGGCGGAAAATATTTGTAACAGGGAGGCTTTCGCGTGGGAGATGTAACAAATTTCTTAGTCAGTGTAAATTCTGTTAAAAAGCTCCACGAAAATATGTTGCGCTCAATTTGTGCAGAAAATGATTTAAATTATTCGGAGGCGGCAGTAATCTGCTTTCTTTTCAACAATCCAGAAAAGGACACCGCCGCAGACATTGTAGAACTCAGAAAACTTTCAAAAACTTCCGTATCTCAGGCGGTGGAAAGTCTGCAAAAAAGAAATTTTTTGGTATGCCAAAGGGATGAAAAAGACCGCCGCAGAATTCATCTTGCCCTGTCGGAAGATGCCGTTCCCGTGATAAAATCTCTTGAACAGGCGCAGAAAAATTTTTATTCTGAAATTTTTAACGGCTTTACGGATAAGGAAATCCGCCAGTTTAGAAAAATCAATGCTCAAATAGCGAAAAATGCCGAAAGGGCACTCAGGGGGTGCGCTTTCTGATGCAGGATAATAAAGATTTTCTCGGTAAAGAGCCGATAGGAAAACTCCTCTTTAAACTTGCTCTGCCCACGGTTACGGCACAGATTATAAATATGCTTTATAATATCGTAGACCGTATTTATATAGGACATATCCCCGAAACGGGCGCGGCGGCTTTAACAGGCGTGGGCGTGTGTATGCCGCTTATTATGATAGTTTCGGCGTTTGCCGTACTTGTCGGATACGGCGGCGGGCCCAAGGCTTCCATTTTTATGGGAAAAGGTGACAATGAGTCCGCAGAAAAAACACTCGGTAACTGTTTTACGGCTCAGATAATAATTTCAGTTATCCTTACTGCCGTGCTTCTTATTTGGAACAGGGAATTTCTGCTCGCTTTCGGTGCAAGCGAAAATACTGTGGAGTACGGTGTTCAGTATATGAACATTTACGCAATCGGCACAATATTTGTTCAGCTGACCCTCGGTATGAATGTTTTTATAACCGCTCAGGGTTTTGCTAAAACAGGTATGCTCTCCGTTTTGATAGGCGCCGTTGCTAATATCGTGCTTGACCCGATTTTCATTTTCGGTTTTGATATGGGTGTTCAGGGTGCGGCACTGGCAACGATTATTTCGCAGGCGCTGTCTTGCGCTTGGGTGCTCTCATTCCTTTTCGGCAAAAAGACACATCTTAAAATTAAGCCGAAACATTTACGCCTGATACCCAATATAATTTTACCGAGCCTCGCTCTCGGCTTATCTAATTTTATTATGCAGACGAGCGAAAGCGTTATATCAATCTGTTTTAACTCATCGCTTCTCAAATACGGCGGCGATTTGGCGGTTGGCGCAATGACGATTTTAACTTCAGTTATGCAGTTTGCCCTTTTGCCCTTGCAGGGTCTCGGTCAGGGCGCACAGCCGATAATAAGCTATAATTACGGTGCAGGAAATGCAAAAAGAGTAAAAAAAGCATATTTTATTCTGCTAAGAACAAGCCTTTGCTATTCTGTTTTGCTGTGGCTCATAATAATGATTTTCCCACAGGCGTTTGCCTCAATGTTTACAACGGATGCGGCTCTTATAGAATTTACCAAACAGGCGCTTCGTATATATATGGCGTGCGTTTGCATATTCGGAATACAGACGGCGTGCCAAATGGCGTTCACTTCTATCGGAAACGCAAAAGCTTCAATCACGGTTGCCGTTGTCAGAAAATTTGTTCTTCTTATTCCGCTTATCTATATAATGCCTAATATTTTGAGCATAGATAAATCAATGGCGGTTTATGCCGCTGAGCCTGTTGCTGATTTCATTGCGGTAACATTTACGGCTATTTTGTTTTCATTCCAGTTTAAAAAGGCACTTAAATCTCTCGGCAATAATTGACAAAAACTTTATATTCATATATACTTCAAATTAGTACATTGTTTGGAGTGTAATTCTTATGAATGAAGAAAATTTTGACAATTATGTTTCCGATGAGGACAGAAAAGGTAAAATTTTTGCAATGTGCCTTGTTGTCTTTCTTATTGCGGCAATCGGTCTTATTGTTGGCTTTTCACTCGCTAACAGAACAACTGATGAGGAAGCTCAAAGCGATAATATTATCGGTGTGAGCGACATCACCGAAAAAGCAGACGAAACAGAAAAAACAACTGCTGAAAGTGCAAGCGAGTATGAATCTAAAACGACGGTGAAAGTAACTGATTCATCAACACAAAAAAATGACAGCGACGAGTTTATGAGTAAATTAGACGAAGAAAACAGTCGCTATGAAAAAGAAGTTCAGGAAATTAATAACCGATATGACGCAGCCGTTGCCGAAAACGAAAAAATGATAGAACAGATTTCAACTTTCGGTTACGATGAAAAAATAGAAGAATACGAAATTCAAATTGAAATGATTGATGCCATGATGCAGGGTATGGAAAAAAACGACCCGAGTTATGATAAACTTGTTTCTCAAAGAGATATTCTCAGCAAGTCAATCGAACTTCAAAAAACGCATCGTGATACAGAATGTACTCCGTACAGATACAAAATTTCCGAACTTGAGGAGCAGAGAAAAGCAGAGCTTGACGAGGCAAGAAAAACGCACGAAAAGAATTTGCAAAACATATCAGATAAACATAAATAACAACAAAGCGCTCGGCAAAGGGAAATGTTTATATTTTTCTTGACACCTGAGCGCTTGTCTGATATAATACATAGGCTACCCGTAAAGGGTGGTAATCCTTGCTCATGCGAAAGGCGTGGGCCAAAAGTCCAGAAGGAGGTGCACAGGAATGGCATTAAACAAGTATGAACTCGTAATGGTTTTCTCAGTTGCAAAAGGCGAGGAAGCAGTTGAGGCTCTCAAGACAAAGTTCACTGATCTTATCAAGGCTAATGGCACTCTTGGCGAAGTTGAAGAATGGGGAAAGCGCAAGCTTGCTTATGCTATCAACTACGAAACAGAGGGTTATTACATTGTTGTTCAGTTTGAGTCTGATGAGAATTTCCCTGCTGAGCTTGACCGTGTAATCAACATTACAGACGGCGTTCTTCGTTCTCTTATCGTTGCTAAAGGCGAATAATCGGAGGGCAGGAATATGATTAATTCTGTTGTGATTATGGGCAGACTGACATTTGACCCAGAACTTCGCACAACACCCTCAGGTGTTTCAGTTGTTCGTTTTCAGGTTGCTTGCGATAGAAATTATCAGAAATCAGGCGAAGAAAGAAAAGCCGATTTCATTGATGTAACCGCATGGCGTCAGACTGCTGAGTTTGTTTCCCGCTATTTCCGCAAGGGCTCAATGATTGCTATTGAAGGCTCTATTCAGACGGATAGCTACACAGATAATAACGGAAACAAGAGAAAAACTGTTCAGGTCGTTGCGAATAATGTTTCTTTCTGCGGTTCAAAGGCAGAAAGCGGCACTTCAAATCCCGTTTACAGCCAGCCGGCTCCGAGCTACGCTTCAGCTGATAACAGCGATTTTGAAGAGATTGTTGACGATGATGACGATTTACCATTTTAAGGAGGAAACCGATTATGGCATATAATAAGGGCGGTGCCAGAAAAGGCCGCAGAAAAGTTTGCCAGTTTTGCGTAGATAAATGCGAATGCATTGATTACAAGGATGTTGCAAAGCTCAACAGATACACTTCTGAAAGAGCAAAGATCCTTCCCCGCCGTGTAACAGGCACTTGCGCAAAGCATCAGAGAGAGCTCACAACCGCTATCAAGCGTGCTCGTCAGATTGCTCTTCTCCCCTACAGCGCAGACTAATTATATTTGATTTTCAAAACGGCTTGTTTTTACAGGCCGTTTTTTTATGCCCCAAATAATAAAAAATCCCGCTCAAAACGAACGGGATTTTTGTTTTAATATTGATTTTGATAATTGGTCTGCTGATATGGCGGTTGGTTTGATGTTATCATCATAAATTGCTCAAAATTCTTTTTCTTAGTTTTATCCATAATGGTAAACCAGTCAATTATAGTAAGTATTCCGAAACATCCGCCGGTAAGAAGTTTTAAAATACCCATGCCCGTGTCTCCGAGTAAAAATCTGTCTATTCCTAGTCCGCCTGCAACAAGGGAAACAACAAGCATTGTTGTGGGGCTTTTAAAATCTGCGGCAGATATAAATGTCATCTGTTCGTCAGGCACCATCTCAAGCCTTTGCTGTATAATCGGAAGCTGAGCAGGCTCAAACTTATCACCGTGGTTGGCTAAAAACATATTTATATTTTGAAAGTTCATAGCTATCTCCTTGAAAAATCAAACTTATATTCCTCAATGGTATAATATCATACGGTTAAATTTGTGTCAACAATTATCAAATAACAGCATAAAAAGTAAACAGAATTTGTGAAAAACGCCTTAAAACTGAAACACCGCTTTGTGCAATAAAAACAACGGCTCAATCACTTGTTACTGACTGCAAACTGTGTTATACTTTCCTTGAGGTAAAGATATGAAAATTAAAGATGTTGAATTTAATGATATAGCCTTTCTTGCTCCTATGGCTGGGGTGAGCGACAGGGCATTTCGTGAGCTTTGCGTTTCTTTCGGTGCGGCTTATACAGTAACCGAAATGGTAAGTTCAAAGGGCCTTGTTATGGGAGATAAAAAAAGCGCACAGCTTTTAACTCTCGGCGAGGGAGAAAAAACGGCAGGCGCTCAGATTTTCGGCGATGACCCTGAGATTATGGCGCAGTCGGCAGTTAAATGCCTTGAATTTAAACCCGATATAATTGATATAAATATGGGCTGCCCGGCACCCAAGGTTGCAATGAACGGCGGCGGTGCAAGCCTTATGAAAAATCCGCAGCTTGCAGGCGAGATAGTAAAAGCAGTCAGCAGCGCAGTTCCTGTTCCTGTCACGGTAAAAATCCGTAAGGGGTGGGATGATAACAGCGTAAACGCTGTTGAACTTGCCGAGATACTTGAGAAAAACGGTGCTGCGGCAATCACCGTTCACGGCAGAACAAGAAAACAGATGTACAGCGGCACGGTTGATTATGATATTATAAAAAAGGTGAAGCAGGCGGTGTCTGTTCCCGTTATCGGAAACGGCGATATTACAAACGAGCAGTCTGCGGCGATTATGCTTGAAAAAACGGGGTGTGATGCCGTTATGATAGGCAGGGGTGCATTCGGCAATCCGTGGATATTTCAGCAAGTCAACGCATATCTCAGCGAATGCAGAGTTATTCCGCCACCGTCAATAAATCAAAAAATGGCGGTTATGCTCCGCCATATTTCAAAAATGATTGAGTATAAGGGCGAGTACACGGCAATGCGAGAGGCTCGCCACCATGCGGCGTATTATACAAAAGGACTTCGCGGCGGCGCAAAATTCCGCAAGGAAATGGGCTCGCTTGAGACCTTTGAACAGTTAGAGGAAATAGCGTTCAGAATAGTAAAGGAAAATATGTGATGATTTTAAAAAATGTATGTTTTTACAATGAGATTTTTGAAAAAGAAGTTGCCGATATTGAAATAGAAAACGGCAAAATCAAGGCTATCGGTGTAATTGACGGCGACGGCAGAGATATGAGCGGTATGACTGCGCTCCCCGGCTTTGTTGATATTCATATTCACGGTGCGGCAGGAGGCGACTGTTCGGACGCTGACGAAAATGCGCTTGAAAAAATAAGCGCCTGCCTTGCAAAAAACGGAGTAACTTCATTTTGCGCAACTACTATGACGCTTTCAAATTCCGCCCTTTGTGATATTGTCTCTGTTATAAAAAATTATCAGGGCAGGGAAAAGGGCGCAAAGATTGCAGGCATTAACCTTGAAGGCCCGTTTATTGCAATGTCTAAAAAGGGTGCGCAGAATGCTGAGTATGTAAGGGGCGGCACGGTTGAGGAATTTGACGAGCTGTTTGAAAAAAGCGGCGGCACGGTAAAGCTTATCACGATTGCTCCCGAAGCGTTTGACAGCGATGAGTTTATAAAATCCGTCAGCAAAAAATGCTCCGTTTCAATCGGTCATTCAGCCGCAAACGCTCAGCAAACGCAGAGAGCTTTTGACCTCGGTTCACACCATATAACTCATCTTTATAATGCAATGACTCCGATGACTCACCGTGAGGCAGGAATTGTAGGCACGGCGCTTGATAATGAAAATGTTTTCTGTGAAATTATCTGTGACGGCGGCCATATCTGCCCTGCTGTTTTGAGAAATACATTTAAAATCCTTGGCGAAAACAGGGCGTGCGTAATTTCAGATTCTATGCGTGCGGCAGGTCTCGGCACAGGGGAGTTTGAACTTGGCGGTCAGCAGGTATTTGTTAAAGAGGGCGGAAAGTATGCCGTTCTTGCAGACGGAACAATTGCCGCTTCAATAAGCAATGTTTATGAGGAATTTAAAAATCTCCTCTCTTTCGGCATTGATTTTAAAACGGCGCTCAAAAGCTGTACGATAAATCCTGCCCGCGCTATCGGTGCGGATAATGAAATCGGCTCAATCGCAACGGGCAAATGCGCTGATATTGTTTTTGTAGACGAAAATCTTGACATCAAGGAAGTATATATAAATGGAACACTCGCTTAATGTGGCTCTTATCGAGCCTGAAATTCCGCAGAATACGGGAAATATTGCCCGCACCTGCGCCGCAACGGGGGCAAGGCTTCACCTTGTAGGCCCTATGGGTTTTCAGATTACCGAAAAAAGGGTGCGCCGTGCAGGGCTTGATTATTGGGATAAGCTTGATATTACATATTATGATGATATAAACGATTTTTTTGAGCGCAACAAGGGCGCTGAATTTTTCTATTTCTCAACTAAGGCGGAACAGACGCACAGCGATATGACTTATCCGAACGATTGCTTTCTCGTGTTCGGTAAAGAAACAAAAGGTTTGCCCGAAGAGCTTTTAAAGGCAAACCACGACAGATGTGTGCGCCTGCCTATGAGGGGCATAATCAGAAGTTTGAATCTTTCAAACAGCGTTGCCGTGGGCGTATATGAAGTGCTCAGGCAGTGGGATTATCCCGAACTTTCGCTTAAAGGCAAGCTTCATAATCTTGAATGGTAAATAATTTATAATAAAAAGGCGAGGTCAAAAACCTCGCCTTTAATTATTGAATGTTTTTTTATTCAGTTACTTTAAGCTGTCTTTCCTTGTTTGTTCCTGGCTTGCAGAAAACGGATGTGAATATGAATACAAGGAAGAGAACTGCAACGCACATCCAGATAGCCAAAACCTTTGTGCCCTGAGGTGCAAAGTAATCATAATAACCCTTGAGGTAAATTACGATAACAACTGCAGGGAGAACGAAAGCCATATACGGCTTGATTTTTGCAGGGAATTTTATGCCCTTGCCGGCATTTGCCTCTGCAATGAAATTGTCCCAGCCCCAGCCGTTTTTCCTTACGCAGAAAAGTACATACGCAAGCGAACCGAGTGGAAGCAGGTTGTTTGAAACGATGAAATCTTCAAGGTCCATAATTACCGTGCCCTCGCCGAGGGGGTTGAAAGATGAAAGCACATTGAAGCCTAAAACTGCGGGCAGGCTCAAAACTGTGATTATCACAAAGTTCATCAAAATGCTCTTTTTTCTGCTGAAACCGAGTGTTTCTATTGCAAAAGAAATAATGTTTTCGAATACTGCAACAACAGTTGAAAATGCCGCAAAGAACAAAAACAGGAAGAAAAGCGCACCCCAAATTGTGCCGCCCTTCATCTGTGAGAAAACATTGGGAAGTGTCTGGAATATAAGTCCGGGGCCTGCGTCAGGCTCAATGCCGTATGCAAAGCAGGCAGGGATGATAATAAATCCTGCGGTGAGTGCAACGAATGTGTCAAGAACAAGAATGGAGATTGCCTCGCCTGTAAGTGAACGCTCTTTCTTGAGATAGCTGCCGAAAATTGCCATACAGCCTATACCGATTGAAAGAGTGAAAAATGCCTGGCTCATTGCGCCGAAAATAACATTTCCAAGCCCGATTTCTTTAATTTTCGCAAAATCGGGAACAAGATAAAAGCGAATACCCTCTTCTGCGCCTGTAAGAGTAACAGAGTTAATTGCAAGCGCAATCATAATTATAAGCAGGCAGGTCATCATAACCTTGGTGATTTTCTCAACGCCTTTTTGAAGTCCAATAAGGCATACAAGGAAACCCAGGACGATAACAACTATTGTCCAAATCGTCATAATACCGGGGTTGCCGAGCATTGACGAATAAGCCGTGTCAACCTGCGCCGTGGTCACTCCTGCAAAATCGCCCTTAACCATTTTAAAGCAATAGTAAAGAAGCCAGCCGGCAACCATTGTGTAAAACATCATAAGCATATAACTGCCCACAATGCCTATCCATCTTATTTTGTTCCATCCTTTACCCGAGGAAAGAACGCTGAAACTTTTAGCAACGCTTTTTTTGCTTCCTCTGCCCACTGCAAATTCGCAGATGATAATTGGAAGACCCATAATAAGAAGAAAAGCAAGATAAATAAGAATGAAAGCGGCGCCGCCGTATTTTCCGCACATGTACGGGAATTTCCACACATTCCCAAGCCCGATTGCGCATCCTGCGGAAACAAGGATGAAGCCGAGCCTTGAACCGAAATGTTCTCTTTTCATACTAATACTCCTTATAGCCGCTGTTGCGGCGATGTAAAAATATTATATCAAATAATTTTATCTCCCACAATAGTTTAATAACAAATTGTGAACAAAAAAACAGACCGCCTTCTGGCAGCCTGTTTATACAGTATTATTTGAGATGATTGAGTAAAGTGAAATTTAATCTTTAGTGATTGCCGCCGTGTTTATTCTGACAATCTTTTTTAAATCTTCAAATTTCACTTCCACCTGACAGCCTACTCGCCCTGCGGAAAACATAATTTTTTCAAAATTCAAAGCGCTTTCGTCAATCGTTGTTTTGAACTGTTTTTTCATTCCTATGGGTGAGCATCCGCCGTGAACATATCCTGTAAGCGGCAAAAGCTCTTTTTGAGGTATCATTTCAATGCTTTTTTCGCCAACCGCCTTTGCGCCCTTTTTCAAATCAAGCTCTTTTTCAACGGGTATCATAAAAACATAATGCTCTTTGCTTTTTGAAACCGTTACAAGGGTTTTGAAAACAGCGTCAGGGTTTTCACCTAAAATCTGTGCAATTTCCGCTCCGCTTTTTGTCGGGTCAGGGTCATATGTTCTTTGTGTGTATTCAATTTTGTTTTTATCAAGTATTCTTATAACATTTGTTTTGTCTTCTTTTTTGCCCATAATTATGCCTTTTCTTTTTATTTTGAAATAAAAGCCTTAACTTTCTCTATGCTCTGCTTGCCCTCATAGTATCCAAGCTGATAAATTCTTTCAAGCTTTGTTGCGTTTTTCTCAACAGATGTGCAGTGCAAATCTTCAGCAGGCTGAATAACAAGGCAGTTGCCTTTTTTCTCCTCTTCGTAAACATATTCTTTTTGAGCGTTATACATTTCATGCCGTGTAAGAATTGCGTTTGCAAGAGCAGGATATTTTCTAAACATTCGCTTTACCGTTTTAACATATTTGATAGGCTGCTTAACAAAATCTCTGCTCTGAGTGAGTATAACAACAGCTTTTTTACAGCCGTCATCAAACGCTCTTTTAAGGGGGATGGAATCTGAAACGCCGCCGTCAAAATAAGTTGAGTCGCCGATCTTAACGCCTTTTGTTGCAACGGGAAGCGCACAACTTGCTTTTATAACAGGGCAACCGTATTCTCTTAAATCTGACGGATACATATATTCCGCCTTTCCCGTTTCAGCGTTGGTAACTACTGCGCAAAGTTTTGAATTACTGTTTTCGTATGTTTCATAATCAAGAGGCATAAGGTCATATGTCAGCTCGCCGAAATCCCAGTCAAGGTTAACATATTGCCCTGTCTTGAAAAAGCTTTTCATGCCCATATATCTCTTGTCATTGCAGTAATTAATGGTAATATCGTGCTGACGCCTGAAATTTTTTCCTATAAAAGAAGCGGCGTTGCACGAACCTGCGGATACGCCTATAACATAAGGAAACTCTATTGAATTTTCAATAAACGCATCAAGTACACCGCTTGTAAAAATTGCTCGGTTTCCGCCGCCCTCAAGAACAAGTCCGCTGCTGTAATTGCAAGTCATTGAAAATCCTCCTTGTCTTTTCAAATTTAAAAAGCAGAGCAACTTTATTGTTGCTCTGCCGAAGTGCTTTTATAAAAATCAGTTTTTCTTTGCAGATTTTTTAGGAGCCGCTTTCTTTGCTTTCGGTGCTTCCTCTTTTTTCTCTTCTTCAGCAGCAGGCTCGCTCTCAACCTCGATTATTTCAAGGTCGTTGTCGCATTCAAAGAAATCATCATCATTGAAATATTCAGGCTCTTTTTTGTCTGTGAGCTTTTGAATAGCAAAATAAACAGCCGCAATAACGCCTGCAATAGCAACGATTGCGCCTATGGCTTTAAGAATTTTACCTAAGTTCATTATATAAACCCCCTAATAAATTAACTACATATAATTATATAGGCAATACCTTCCAAAGTCAAGCAATAAAACATTAATAAAAAATGAACTCCCGCCAAAAGACGGGAGCTGAAATTTTCTTACGCTTTGTTGAGCTTTGAAACAAGATTGCTCTTTTTTCTTGCCGCGGTATTCTTGTGAAGCAGATTTTTAGCAGCAGCCTTATCGATCTTTTTAACAGCAGCCTTTACAACAGCTTCTTTGTCGCTTGCGTTAGCTTCGATAGCAGCGTTAGCCTTCTTTATAGCTGTTTTAAGAGCAGTGTTAGCAGCTTTGTTGTTGGCAGCCTTTTTAGCTTCAACCTTAACTCTCTTCTTTGCTGATTTAATCTGTGGCATAATTTTCACTCCTTTGAAAAACGGATTAAATATATAAATAACTAATTTAATGCTTATGTATAGTAGCATAACTTTTAGTAAAATGCAAGTATTTTTTTCTTTTTGGGTATACTTTTATTGAAAAAGTTTAAAATTCGGGGTGATTTTTATGCAAAACCGTACCGATTTGGCTCTGGAATGCTATGAAGAGAGCGAAAAAACAAAAATCAACGGTGTTCGTGTAAAAGAGGAAAACGGCGTTACTCGTGTGAGTGTTCTCAATGAAAACGGCGAGCGTGAGATAGGAAAACCGCAGGGAGAATATATAACCGTTGAGGTTCCGTCATTCACTAATGATACAGATATTTTTGACGGCAGACTTTCTAAAATTTCCGATATTTTAAAAAATCTGCTCCCGCCTGAATGTGACAATGTTCTTGTGGTCGGGCTTGGTAATATGGATATAACGGCTGACGCACTCGGGCCGAAAACGGGCTCTTATATTTTTGCAACACGCCATATTTCAGATGAACTAAAAAAGCAAATGGGCTTTGAAAATCTCAAATCCGTTTCCTGTATTTGCACGGGCGTTCTCGGCGAAACGGGAATTGAAAGCGCAGAGATTATAAAAGGCGTGTGCAATGTCATAAATCCGTCCTGCATAATTGCCGTAGACGCTCTTGCCGCTTCAAGTGCAAAAAGGCTTGGCACAACCGTTCAGATTTCAAACACGGGAATTTCGCCGGGGTCGGGAGTAGGCAACCATCGTTTTGAAATATCAAAATTAACCCTCGGCGTGCCAGTTATTTCAATAGGCATACCCACCGTTGTCTCAACCGCTGTAATTTCGGGCAGGCAGGATGATTCAATGTTCGTAACTCCCCGTGAAATAGACAGGCTTACGGAGCAAGGCGCAAAGCTGATAGGAATGAGTATAAATGTATGCCTGCAAAGCTGTATTTCGGAAAGAGACCTTTATACGCTTGTCGGTTAGCATTATTTCGATTACCTCCGCATAGTATTTATAATGTAGTAATATACATTTAAATATTTATTATATATTATAATCATTATAACATACCAATATTGTTATCGGAATCGGGTGGTTGGCGTTGAAGCGTGATATATTGATTTTTCTTTCAAATGTTGTAATTGTGTTTTTTGCCGTGGGCATTATTGTAAATGCTGCTCCGCTTGCAAAAGATAGCGTTGCGTCTGTCAGTTCAGGTATAATGTCCGTTCTTTCGCCTTATGAAAAAATAAAATCAGCCGCGGCGCAAGTTTCATTAATATTTTCATCTTCTTCGGTTAATAATAATAACACCTCGCAGGAAGAGAGCGTTCAGGTTATGAACAGCATCGGTTCCAAGGACGGCTCTGGCGATACTGATTTGACGCAAACGCCTGACGATATTTTAAAGCTTATGGAGGAAGAGCAGAAAGTAATCGACACTCAGAAAGTAAAAGGCAAAACAAGCGAAGAAAGTTACACGGGTGGCGGAACAATAGTAACTTTTGAAAATGTTCAGGTCCAGTCTAAAATTCCTGAAGATTTCTATACGCTCAATATCGAGAAACTGCTTGAAGAAAAAGCAGACCTTAAAATCAGCGATGCTTCGCAGCCGACAGTGTTGATTTACCACAGCCATTCAACAGAAAGCTATACTCTTCTTGACGCAGGTTTTTATACAGAGTCCTCGAACTCGAAAACCAAAGATATATCTCGCAATATGGTTCGGGTCGGGGACGAAATCTGTAAAATTCTCGAGGAACGCGGCATAGGCGTAATACACGACAGGGAAATTCACGATTCCTCATATAACGAAGCGTACGATTCTTCAAGAAAATCAGTTCAGGATTATCTTGAAAAATATCCGTCAATAGAAATTACTATTGATGTTCACAGAGACAGTATTACATACAAGAACGGAACAAAAGTAAAACCTACCGCAACGGTCAATGATAAAAAAGCAGCAAAAATGATGATTATTTCAGGCTGTGAATACGGCAGCGTTGAAAACTTTCCAAACTGGGAGGATAACCTTCGCTTTTCCTGTGCCGTTACAAATAAACTTGCGACTATGTATGACGGACTTATGCGCCCCATTCTTTTTTCAGAACGCAAATATAATATGGACTTAACTAAAAATTCTTTCCTGCTGGAAATAGGAACAGATGCAAATACTCTTGATGAGGCGTGTTATTCGGGAAGACTTTTTGCAGATGCGCTTGCCGAACTTCTTTTGGAAGAGTACACCGAAAACTAATTATTATAATAATGATTAAATACTATATATAATAGACTTTTAAAAACAAGGAGCGGTAAAAATGAAAAAGCATCCTGTATTTTTAACTCTGCTTTTAGGCTTTGTTATTCTGTTCGCAGGCTCAAGCGTAGCTTATTATAATACAAAAAGCTACGCTTTTGATGAGGATGCGGTGCTTTTTAGTGTAGATAATGAGGGAATTTCTGCTTTTGATTATAAAATATATTATAAAGATATAGAGAATTTCTATAATACAACATCGCCGTATATGCCAAGAGAGGCTTATTCCACAGCCCCACATATTGTGGAGCCTTTGGACATGCCCATTATATAGTGTGGAATTGTGCGGAATAAGTATTAAAATCAATATGTTGAAACACTCGGCAGGGTGTGAAAAAGGTGAGAAAAGTTAAAAAAACTTGAAAAAAAGTGTTGACATTCTCGATTTGTTTTGGTATTATTATCAAGCACTCAGGCGAGGGGAACAGAAAGGAAACCTCAAGAGAGAGCAAAAAGGACCTTGAAAATTGAACAACGATGAAAGAAAAGGAACCCGAGATTCAAAGAGTAAGAGTACTCAAAGATATCGAAAAGATATCGCAGTAATTGCGAACGAAAGTGTTCGAAAGAGCGAAAGCTTTTAAGATGGTTAGTACAGCGAGAGCTGATATTAATACAATAGTTTTAAGAGTTTGATCCTGGCTCAGGACGAACGCTGGCGGCGTGCCTAACACATGCAAGTCGAACGAAGCTTGATTTATGAATTCTTCGGAATGATTAATGATATGACTGAGTGGCGGACGGGTGAGTAACGCGTGAGCAACCTGCCCTTCAGAGGGGGATAGCGTCTGGAAACGGACGGTAATACCGCATAAAGTATTTTGACCGCATGATCGAAATACCAAAACTGAGGTGCTGAAGGATGGGCTCGCGTTGGATTAGATAGTTGGTGGGGTAACGGCCTACCAAGTCGACGATCCATAGCCGGACTGAGAGGTTGAACGGCCACATTGGGACTGAGACACGGCCCAGACTCCTACGGGAGGCAGCAGTGGGGAATATTGCACAATGGGGGAAACCCTGATGCAGCAACGCCGCGTGAAGGAAGACGGTTTTCGGATTGTAAACTTCTGTTCTTAGTGAAGAATAATGACGGTAGCTAAGGAGCAAGCCACGGCTAACTACGTGCCAGCAGCCGCGGTAATACGTAGGTGGCAAGCGTTGTCCGGAATTACTGGGTGTAAAGGGAGCGCAGGCGGGGAGCCAAGTCAGCTGTGAAAACTACAGGCTTAACTTGTAGACTGCAGTTGAAACTGGTTTTCTTGAGTGAAGTAGAGGTTGGCGGAATTCCGAGTGTAGCGGTGAAATGCGTAGATATTCGGAGGAACACCGGTGGCGAAGGCGGCCAACTGGGCTTTAACTGACGCTGAGGCTCGAAAGTGTGGGGAGCAAACAGGATTAGATACCCTGGTAGTCCACACTGTAAACGATGATAACTAGGTGTGGGGGGTCTGACCCCTTCCGTGCCGCAGCTAACGCAATAAGTTATCCACCTGGGGAGTACGACCGCAAGGTTGAAACTCAAAGGAATTGACGGGGACCCGCACAAGCAGTGGATTATGTGGTTTAATTCGAAGCAACGCGAAGAACCTTACCAGCACTTGACATCCGACTAACGAAGTAGAGATACATTAGGTGCCCTTCGGGGAAAGTCGAGACAGGTGGTGCATGGTTGTCGTCAGCTCGTGTCGTGAGATGTTGGGTTAAGT